>ERZ869909.75-NODE-75-length-143855-cov-7.392320_pt1 | contig 143855 bp, 127 predicted proteins | sample MGYA00520892_ERZ869909 | MGnify/ENA primary metagenome ERZ869909 (study PRJEB32215, sample SAMEA104723947) | bioreactor metagenome | biome: bioreactor; feature: anaerobic bioreactor; material: water | place: China | collected 2015-03-12 ... | reverse complement strand
CCCCGAGCCCGGGGCCAACCCCGAAACCCAGGCAACCACTCTCACTCGGGTTGGTACATAAATCGGGGGCAGGTCACCCTGAGTTTCTTCAGAGTATTCCGAATCCAAACAACTGGTCTGAAGTGAAGATTATCGAGTGGGCGGGGAAGTTGATGGTAAATGTTCGACCGCTTCTGATTGCACTCAAGGAGAACGGTCAAATTACCGCAGCGCAGGAGCGTCAGTTCAGCCAGTGCCGCCTGGCAAGAGATACGAAGCACGATCCCGAAATATCCGATAACCTTTCTCCTGCCGGACAGAAAAGAAAGAGGGAGCTAATCGAAAGAGGCCTTTCGCACCAATATGTTGACCTATGTTTCAGAGCTTATGAGCAGGGCGTCATATCGAGTGGCCGACTGGCGGAAATGCTCTTGATCTCAGAGACGGAACTCCCAGAAATGGCGGGAATGTATGGGAGGAACTTGAGCCATGTCTCTTGATTTCTCCCGATTTCACAAGCTCAATGTGACGGACACCTGTGCAGTCTGGAACATTCTATCATCCCGTATTCTCTATGCTAGGGCAAAAGAGGCGAGTGTTGAGTTCTGTTGTACCCGGTTTGTGATATACGAGAGCCTTTTGAAGCCTAGGAAGAGACCAAAAGCTAGCGACCATGAACTTCAAGAGCGATTACAGAAGGCGCGAGCAAACGGGGATTTCGGCGACCATGACTTGTCGATAGATGATCTTCAGGACATAGGTCTCCTCAAGAATAGAAAACGGCTTGGTAAGGGCGAGCTGTCGTCTATCGCCTTTGCACAGAAGACGCGGCAGGCCTTCATGACAGACGACCAAAAAGCACGCAAGCTGGCCGACGAGGTTATGACCGAACATGGTTGCCAAACCACCCCGCATCTTTTCGGATGGTTGTTCTTTTCCATGCAGCTCACCGACGCAGATAAGCATCAAGTCATTGGTGACCTCAAAGACATGGGGTCGTGTCTATGCCCACATATGGAAGATGCCTATAATTTGGCTCTTCAGTTCCGTCTTACCATGTGGCAGAACAACAACATAGTGGGCGATGAGAGAAACGATGAAGACCCGAGGAGCAGCTAAGGAGAAGCGCATTGCCACCGTCTCCCCCCACACCTGGAAGGCCCGAGGATAACCACCCTCGGGCCTTCTGCTTTTCTAAGTGGTTTCTATGCGGCTTGCGTGCGAATTCGCGGGAAGAGCTGACTCAATACCAGCACCATCAGCCCTGCCGCGTGGTGACCGAGCACGAACAGCACGACGCCTCCGGCGAACAACGCCGCCCACACGGGCGCCTGCACCCACACGAAGGGGATGCGCGGCTGGGACGACCGCAGCACCGGCCACGCGCGTTGCCACGCCGCCAGCATCAGCACCATGGCCCCGAGCAGATACGCCGCGAGTATCGCGTACACCAGCAAGGGGATGCGGCCGCCCGTGGTGATGGGCATGCCCTCGGCCGGTTGCCGCGTGAGGTTGTAGAGGATGCACGCCTCGCCGAGGTGCGGGGCATCAATGCTGTTGGACAGAATCCGCGGCAGCAGCAGGGTGCCGTCCGGCAATGGCCACGAGGCGGCCAGCATCTGTGCCGCGAGGGGATACGCGTGGTCATACCGCCCCACCGAGCGTGCCGCCGCCACCCCGAACGCACTCGCCGCCATGCCGAACCCGCCGATGATGGGGCCGGCGTCCAAGTCGCCCAGTTCCCAGTCGTGCTCGGGCATGGAGCGGGGGTATTCGCGAAATCCGGCCACCCCGGCGCGCTGTTGCCAGAAATGCTCCTCATACAGGTCGTACCACTGCACCGCGAGTGCGGGGTACACATCCGCCGCGAGAAACACCAGGTACGAGTTGCTGCACCCGCGCGAGGGACCGATCGGCTGTCCCGTGCGGGACGCCACTTGGTACGGCGGCAGATTCAAGGGATCGAGTGCGGGCGACTCGAACGCTCGCAGTGCCCGGGCGCGAAAGCCGTCGGCTCCACCCGGAACCGGTTGCCCACTTCGCGAAACCGCCGCGACCACAGCCATCACATCTCCCGGGTAGCACTCGCCCGGGTAATCCTCGATCAAGCCGAACGGCGCAGCCGACAATTCCTGCACGAGCGCCCACGACTGATATTCCAACAGCGCCGCATAGGTGGTCTCGCCCGTCAATTCGCGGTGCGAGGTCGCCGCCGAGAGGATCAGCATGCGGTAGAACGCATTCTGTTGATCGAGGTAGCTGTTCCCCCAATGCCGCCGCACCCACTCCGCGTGCCCGGGATCCAGCACCAGCGTCGTGGCCGATTCTATCGCCTCTGCGGCATAGACCGACGACGGCACCGGCACGGCCGCGTCTTCCGCCTTGTGGGCCTGCTGCAGGGCCTCGGTGGTCCACAAGTAGAACACCGAGCCGAACAAAGGCCACTCCGTCCCGGCCAAGTCCGCCGTGGTCAGTTGCCCGGGGCGGTCCGACGCCATCCGTGCCCGCGCCCACGCGTCGTGCTTGGGCGAGAGCCGCTGATGCATCCAGACCGCCGCGCGGGGCATGCCGGGCTCCCGCAGGGCGGAGTCCGACAGGTGATAGACCACAAAGCCGAAGGGGAAAAGCCCGCCCACGAAGGCGAAGACAAGGAGCACCACGGTGTTGACGGCCGTGCAGAGTCTGGCGAGGGTTGGGTGCCATTTCATGGTTCATTCTCCCGTGTTGCGGCCCCTCGGGTGGGAGGGGCTCGTGTTATGCCAAGCACTTTGTATTACAAAGTAAGCGCCCAAAAAAATAAGCCGGTGCACCGGCCCAATGGACGCCCTACTGTTTGCGAACGGCGGCGATCAAGGCCTCCATATGCGCCAAATAGGCGTCCAACGCGGCCTTGCCCGACTTCGTCAAGCGATACTCCGTGCGCGGCACACGGCCCTCAAAACCCTTCGTGCAGTCGACATAGCCGGCCGCCTCCAGCTTTTGCGCGTGTACGCTGAGATTGCCGTCGCTCATGCCGAGCATCTGCTTCAATTCGGTGAACGACAGCACCGGGTTGACCGCCAATGCGCTGACAATGGCCAAGCGTTGACGCTCATGGATGACGCGATCCAGTGGCTCGCCCTGTACCGCCGGGCGTTTCGCTTTCGAGGACACTGGAGTCGGACCGGATGGCCGCGCGGGCTCTGGACGAGGCATTTCCCTACCCTCCGTAGCGCCAGGCGATGATGAGGCCGAACACGATATGAATAACTCCGAATCCAACGATGAGGAAGAGATCGGCGCCCAACAGCGGGCCGAGAATCGGCTCCACAGCATGTCGGCCGAGGTAGGCGAAGGTGCCCATCACCATGAAGGTCACCCCCATCAGTGGAACGATTCGCACGGAGAATGCCCCTGCGGCGCAAACCGCCGCGCCATAGAGCATCAACCATGCCCCCGGCATCAGCACCTCCAGTTGGTGCTGGTAGAGCATCTCCGTGATCATCATCCCCGCGAGGATCGCCGGGCAGAAGCTGAATACCGCGCTGCGGCCCGCGCCCTTCCAGACAGGCTGCCCCGTCCGCACGCTCTTGTGCACCATGGCGAGCACACCCACCACGCAGCCCAACACCGCCACGGCGCCCCAGGTCCAAATCCACCAATCCGGCGAGAGCCGCTGCGCCGCCACCACGCCCCCTGCCGACGCAATCACCCCCATCGCCGCCATGCCCCAGCCCGGCACCGCCGTGAAAGCCGACGCCCGCAGCATGGTGTTGCGGATGAACGCGAGATTGTCCGCCGCCCGGTCGTGCAAGCGGATGGGCGCTTGGGGGGCGGGTGCCTTGACGGGTTGAGCGGCCATGATGCGGACCTCCGTGGTTGTCCTGTCAAGAACTTTACAATACAAAGCGGATTCTGTCAAGTCCGCGCCTGGAAATGGGCCTGCGTCAAGAAGTTGGGGCCCACACGATTGGCTGCCGCGAAGCGGCACCGGTAGTAGCCGGGCGGCAACCCTCCGAAGCGCCCTGCGCGAAGGAGGGGCAGCCCCCGGAAAAGGCGCACCCCAACCCCAAGCGTCCCTATAGGGTTGGTAGCGTCCGCTTCATGAATAGCGCAGAGTGAAGCAGTAGGGCTGGCGGAGGTGGAAGCGTCCTGGAGCCGGTGTGTAGCCGAGCTCGTCCTTCAGACTCTCCCGCCAGCCCAGCGGCGCCTTCGCAATCGTGACGGGCCAATCGATACCTTTCGGGCCAAGCACACCACCATGAGAAAGGTTACCAAGCGGATCGCGTTGCGGTTCACGGCCGCCCTGTACAGGAATGTACAGCCCATGGGTGGCTGGCGACGCCTTGGACAAAAATGAACAGCTAGAGCGGATGCCGAAAAGGTCGCAAGGCGTTTCATGTCAATACTTTATCAATTTTCACCCAATTGGTATAGCGCTTGCCCTTTCCTTTGCGGCCAAGTGGGGCCACGCTTCAGGCTGAAGAGAGTCAACTGGGGAAATTGCCTGCCACCGCTCTCCTTGGGTGGTCAAGGCCAGCGGCGGGATGTGTTTTCATGGGACTCACGGCACAAACGATACCTTTCGTGCACAAGAAACCTTTAACAACAGAGCCCGCGGGCAAAATCTTGATCGTGGATGACGAGCTGGGGCCTCGTCAGGCACTCAACATGCTCTTGAAGGAGACCTACTCCGTCACGATCGCGCCGGATGTGGCGGCGGCCCGTGAAATCCTGAGCGTGGAGAACTTCGATGTGGTCATTACCGACCTGCGCATGCCGCGGGAGTCGGGCATCGAGCTATTGCGCTTCACGCATGCCCATCACCGCGATGTGCAGGTCATCATCCTCACGGGGTACGGGGAGCTGGACACGGCAGTGAAGGCGGTGGAGCTGGGGGCGTTTGCCTATCTCGAGAAGCCGTTCGACACGAATGAGATGCTGGGTTATGTCGAGCGGGCGGTGGCGCGTCACCGGGAAATCCTGGACAAGATGCGCCTGGAGCAGTTGGCGCTGGAGGCCAACCGCTCGGAGACGCTCGGGCGGGTGGTGTCGGGCATGATTCATGACCTGGGCACGCCGCTTTCCGTCATCAATACCTCGCTCGAGCTGGACCTTTTGCAGAAGGAATTCGAGCCGCATGCCGAGCACCTGAACATGCTGCTCTCGCAGGTGATGCATTGCCGTGAGATCGTGCGCTCGACGCTGAACTTCCTGCGCCGTCAGCCGCGTGAGTGGGACCTGTTGAGCTTGAACGATCTCGTCGAGACGAGTCTCCAGCTGGCCCGCCCGATGATGCGGGATCACAATGTGGAATTGACCACGAACCTTGCCGCCGCGTTGCCGTACCTCCGGCTGGAGGCCATCCTGACGCGGCAGGCCCTGCTCAATCTCATCAACAATGCCTGCCAGGCGATGGATACGGCAGCGGGTCCGCGCAAGCTGACGATGGCAACCTATCTCGACGACAAACATGTCTGTGTGCAAGTGTCGGACACGGGTCCGGGCATTGCGCCGGAGATTCGTGAGCAGATTTTTGAGTCGTTCTACAGCACCAAGGGCCCGAACGGGACGGGCCTGGGGCTTGCCGTGGTGAAGAATGTGATGCATGAGCATGATGGCACCGTCACCATGGAGAGCGAGCCCGGTCAGGGGGCGTCGTTTACCTTGCGCTTCCCTATCAACGAACCGGGGTTGCGATAAGGGGCGACAGGGGGCTCTCATCCGGCCGGGTGCAACCGCCGATGGGAGTACAGATTCGGGAACAAATTCAGTCCGCCACCAAGGCCTGCACGGCCTTCCAGACACCGGGGTCAACATCGACCCCCTCATCCTGCGCGTGTGCGCGGCGCCGTGTGGAGCCTTCCCCAGGGCATTGCCCGCCGGCGTCGTGCACGCGCCGCGTGAGTTCGGCCATGCCGCTCTCGAATTGCCCGGCATCGCCGAAGGCATCCGTCCGGAATGCGGCGAGGAAGAAGCCGAATTCGTCCAAGGCTCCCGGCACGGCGGAGGCCCCCACCAGGCTTCCCGCCAATACCTGCACGAGAAAGGCCAGCGCCGTGCCCTTGTGTTCCGCGATGGGCAACATCGCGCCACGCAGGGCCTCTGCGGCATCGGTGGTGGGGTTCCCGTCCGGGCCGATGGCGGCGCCGGGCTCGATGGCCTCGCCGTTGAGTTTGGCATTGATCAACGAGCCGTAAGTCACCCGTGCGGGCGACACATCCGCGACGATGGGGCCCGTGGGCCCCGGGCAGGCCAAGGCCAGGGGATTCGTGCCGAATACCGGCGCGTGCCCGTCGTGTGGGGCGAGGAGCGGCGAGCAATGCGTGGCCGCGATGGCCACATGCCCCTCTTCCGCCACGATACGGGCAAAATAGCCGATGGCATTCGTGTGGCGGCAGTTGCGGCACCCGATCGCGACGAATGGCTGGTGCGCGAGGCGCTCGCAGGCCAATACGGCGGCCCGATGCGCCACGAGGATGCCCAGCACGCCGCCTCCATCCACGGACAAGGTACTCCCCTGGTCCCGCGTCAAGACGATGCGCTCGGAACCGCCCGAGGTGGCCCAATCCAGTATGGCCGGCAGACGATTGAGCCCGTGGCCGCTCCGGCCCGTGCACTCGGCATCCAGCAGGGCATGGGCGACGATCCGCTGGTCATCCACGGTGAGCGGCGTGCGCCCGAGGGTCCGCTCGATGACTTCTTGGACGCGTTCAATGGGGATGCGCATAGAGGGAACTCCCTGCGGTCGATGGGGGTGATATGATGGGGACGAACAACGGCAACCCGTAGGAGCACGGCGAGTGGAAGTCTTCCGGTGCGATGGCTGCGGCCGCGAAATGAAGCGGGGCGACCTGCGATACAAAGTGGCGATAGATGTGCGCGCGGCGTACGACACGCTCGAGATTGGCCTGGCCGACCTCGTGCGCGATCACCGCGCGGAAATGATGGCCCTGCTGGAGCGCGCCTCGAGCAAGGACCCGGCCGAAATCGAGGCCACGGTGTACAAGCACTTCAAGCTGGACCTGTGCCCGGCCTGTCAGCGCGCGTATATTCAAAACCCGCTGCGCTTTCACCCGGAGCAGGGCGCGGCGCCGCCGGTCGACATCGACGATTTCCTCCGTTCGCTGGGCATTGGCGGCCCGGCGGACGAGGAGAGCTGAGGCGCGGGCAAAAATCACTTCTTGCCGTATACCTGCTCGGGATCGAACACCTTGTCCGCATCCTGAAACTGCAGGGCGATGGTGGCGGGGTCTCCCCCATTTCCCACGGGAATGGAACGGTAAAAGCAGGACTTGCGGCCGGTGTGGCAGCAGGCGCCGCCCTTTTGCTCCACCCGCAACCAGATGGCGTCCTGGTCGCAATCAACGCGCAGCTCGCGCACGACCTGGGTGTGGCCGCTCGTGGCCCCCTTGTGCCATAACTCGTTGCGGCTGCGGCTGAAATAGACCGCCTCTCCGATGGCGATGGTCTGGGCGAGCGATTCGGCGTTCATGTAGGCCACCATGAGGAGATTGCCGCTCTCGTGATCGGTGGCGATGGCGGGAATGAGGCCGTTGGCGTCGAATTTCGGGGCGAAATCCAAGCCTTCCTCTACTTCGGCCTTGCTCCCCCGTGTCTTGAATGCCGTGCCCTCACTCGTCATCGTGTTTGATTCCTTCCGGCTGTCGTGTTGATTTCCGCCTTTCCCCGGGCTCATGCGCATTTGGGGCGCCAATCGGGGCAGCGTTTACGGGCGCCCGTGGAAGTGCTATTGAATCGCACCGCGCCCCAAGGCCATATTATCCGTCCGCGCGTGCAGGCGCTGCAAACGCAGCTGCGCGCACCTGCCCACCACGACCATCGGGAGCTATGCACATGTTGGTTCATTCCGTCTATTTCTGGCTGAAACCGGGGCTCGGCGAGGACGAATTCGCCGCTTTTCGCAAGGGACTCGAGTCGCTTTCCGGAATCGAGTCGGCCGAGGCCGTCTTCGTCGGAACGCCGGCCGAGACCGACCGTCCGGTCATCGACCGCTCGTACACCTTCGGCCTCACGGTGCTCCTGGCCGACATGGCGGCCCACGATGCCTACCAGGTGCACCCATTGCACAAGGCCTTCCTGGAGAATTTCTCCCAAGACTGGGACCGCGTGCTGATCTACGACGCGGTTTGAGTGCAACGCTGCGGGCCACCATCTGAACACCGCTTCAGACTACGACCGGAGCTTGACAACGACTCGTTGTGAGGTCTAGCGTCCGGGGAGGGGATCAGATCTCACGGGAGCCACCACAATGCCGTCGGATTGGAATGCATTGGTAATCGCGCTGGTGTTTGTCGTTCCCGGATTTATCATGATTTCCACGCTGAATTCCGTACTGCCGCGAAGGCGAGCAACAGGCGGCGAGCTGTTTGTGTACTGCCTCACAGCCAGCGCCTACAACTTCGCATTGTGGTTCTGGCTGATCTACTGGATGATCGAGTCGGGCACCTCCGAGTCCAATCCGTTCCTGATGGGCATCCTCTTGACGGTGGTAACCCTGATCAGTCCGATCGCAGCGGGATTGCTCATCGCCAACTTCAGTCAGCGGAAGGTTCCGGCCCGCGTATTGTCGACGCTTGGATTTCATCCGCTGCATCCGACACCCACCGCTTGGGACTATCAGTTTCATCGCATGATCAGGCCAGAACGAGTTCCATCTTGGGCCATAATCACGCTCAAGAATGACCGGACTGTGTGCGGGAGATGGGGAAAAGACTCGTTTGCTTCTTCGGATCCTGGAAACAGGGACATCTACTTGGAATCTGTTTGGCGCATTGATGAAATGGGGAAGTGGACCGAGGTACCACAGAGTGATGGTATAATTGTGCCCTGCGATCAAATTGCACACATTGAGTTTTGGAACAACAATCCAACGGAGAATCACGATGAGTAGCAATGGTTCCCAGCGGAAGTCCATACGAGAGGGCTTCACGCCCAATCAAGGGATTGTCGTTTGCCCTGAAGAGCGGGGTTACAAGCCGATTGTGGATGATCGACAATCACCCCAACCGAACAACCCTCCGACCGGGGGTTCGAATGTGACCAGCGCGAAGCCCGGTGAAAAATAGCAGCCCACCGAGAACTCTGTAATTTCGTGCGTGGTGTTCTTGGCGCGAACCGACTGGCGGCGCTCGCCGAAAAGCAAATCGAGAATACGACAAGCAAAAGCCGGTTGTCTCTCCCCCTTTGCTGAAGGAGAGGCAACCGGCCAAGTTTTTGGGTCGTGCCTGGCGTGGTGCGGGCGTGGGTTAGGAGAGGAACCCGGGGATGATGAAGCCGATGAACCCCAGCAGGCTGGAGAGGAACGAGAACAGCGTGATGAGTACGCCGAGCAGGCCACCTTCGAAAATCAGGGTGAGAATATTCATGACTTTTCTAAACTCCTGGAGCGTTTCCGCACTGTAATCCTACCGCTTCCCCCATGGAAGCACTTCTGACACGCGTATCATACCGTAAACGGGAGGGAAAGTTCCCGCCCGCCGCAGGGTTACACCCCGGCTGCGGAGCCGGCTCCCTCCATCAGCTGGATAATCGGCTCGAACAGGGCAAAGGCCAGGCCGAGAATCGGGATGGCGATGATGCCGATCAGCACGGGAAGCAGCAGCTCGCCCATCGTGTCGACGCGCGCATTGACCTCGTCCTCGGCATTGTCCGCGACTTTTTCGGCAATAACCTCAAGCTGACCGGTGTCCTCACCGGTGACGAGCATGTCGGTCACCAACGGTGGGATCAGGTGCGGCACCGCGCGGAGCGGTTCCTCCATGCCCGCGCCTCGCTCGATGGAATCGCGCACGCCCTGCATGGCGTTTGCGATGGCCTTGTTGCCGATGGCGCTGCGCACCAGGTCGAGCGTGACCATCATGGAGAGGCCGCTGCGGAGCATGAGGGCCAGGTTGCGACTGAGCTGGGCGATGGCGTTGTAGCGGATGATGGGCCCGGCGATCGGGATCCGAAGCTTGAGGGCATCCGCCCGCAGCCGGTAGATGGGATTGCGCACGAGCATCTTGTAGCCGATCACGAGTGCGGCAATCACGATGATAACCAGGAGGATGGTCGACGGGGCGGCCATCCAGTTGATGGTGTCGAAGTACCAGCGGGAAAAGCCGGTCAACTGAATGCCCATGGTCTCGAAGAGGCTCTCGAACTCCGGCACGATGACCTTGCTGATGAACAAGCCGATCAGAATGACCGCGACGAGCAGAATCGTCGGGTAGATCATGGCGGTGTAGATCTTGCGCTGCAGACGGGCGCGGCGTTCGCGGTCCTCGGTGAGCTGCTTGAGCACCGTCACCAATTGACCGCTGGCCTCGCTGGCACGCACCATGTTCACGAACACGGAATCGAAGTAGCGCGGGTGGCGCTCGAAGGCCTGCCAAAGCGCGTTTCCGTTCTCCACATGCTCGGCCATGTCTTGCACCATCGCGCGGATGGCGGCGTTTTCGCCGCGCAAGGCCATGGTTTTGAGGGAGCGCAGGAGCGGCGTGCCGGACTCGAGCAGGAGAATCAACTGGTTGAGAAAGGCCGTGAGCGCCTTCCCGCGGATTCGGCCCAAGGTGAGCCCACCACCGACGGGCGGCGGCTTCACCGCTTCCGACTTTACGCTCGCGGTCGCGGCTTTCTTGGCGGCCGGCTTCACCGCAATGGGCTTGGCCGCGGCGGCTTCCACCGTCGCGCGCTCCTCGGCGGCATCCTCCATCGCGAGTTCCTCGACGGCTGCCTTCGCGGCGGCCTTCGGCTTCGCGACTGCCTTTTTCTTACGCCGGACGCGCTTGATCTCGCCCCCGCCCTGCTCTTCTTTCGCTGCCATTGCGTCCTCCTTCACGCGTGCCATCGACACGCCCCGTCAACCCCCCGCGGGCAACGGCTCAGGATGTGGATTCCTCGTTGTCCGGCACCGGTGCGCGCTGCCAATGCAGCACGCGGGGACCGTCTCCGCCGAAGGCGACCACCGCCTCCAGCCGCTGGGTGCGGGCGGGTTGCCAAGCCTGACCCGCCGTTGGCTGCGTCATGACGACTTCGCACAGCAGCCGATAACAGTTCGAACTCACACCCACCGCGGCCGGCAGGGTCGCATCGTCACCCAATTGCGCTTCCAGTGCCTCGCGAGACGCGAACGGGCGTGCGGCCGCCAAGGCCGCGGCCGTGTCGGCATCCACGCCCAGCACCGAGGCCAGCATCGCCTCGGGCATCGCATTGGCATTGAGCAAGGGCCCGGGGCCGGAAAACACGGTGATGTGTTCACGCGGCAGGGCATCAAACGCGGCCTCGTCAAGCAGGCCGCGAGTCTTGAGCTCGTCCAATGTGCTCAGGGGCAGGTTGCCGCCAGCATCCGGCCGGAAAGGCGAGCGCGTGTTTTCACGAATGCGCGTGGCGGCCGCTTCGTCCAGGCCGGTCACGGCGCCAATCAATGCCGCCGATGCCCGGTTCAGGTCGAGCTTGGAGGCCTCGTCCCGGATGCGGATGCGAATTTCGCCGCGCAGGCTCTCGGTATCCACCAGGCTCTCGGCTCCGTCGCGCCCGTTGACATAGACGGGAACCGTGGGAAAAGTCAGCTCGCCCGGGACGGCGTCACCGTTGGCGATCATGGCATTCAGGTCTTGGATGGCGATGCGCAGATAGTCGTCCGCGAGGGTTTCCGCGCGCAGGCCGCGATTTTCCCAGCGTACGCGGTCTTCCTCGATACTCATCGAGCGCAAATACGCGACGCCCAGCATGGAAAAGATGGCGAGCAGGGCCACTGCAGCCACGAGGGCCGCGCCGCGTTCGCTCCTCTGGTTGCCGCGCCCGTGCATATCGTGCCCTTGCATATCGTGTGTGTGCTTATCGCGCATGGACGGACACCACCTCGCGCCGGGCGATTTGGGAACCGGGGTTTCGCGGATCCATCATCACCAGGCTGATCGCCACTTGCGCGGGCATCCGGTTGTGATTCCACGCCGCCTCCCACGGGCTCGTTGGGGTCTCGCGAAAACGCGCGGCCATGGCCACGACATTCTCCGCCACCACCACGCGCGAGTTCTGGCCCTCGTCCGCTGCGGATGCGACGCGGACCAGGCGCGCGGTCGTGCGGCCGCGCTCGATGAAGTAGCGAATCAGCAGAAGGCGGCCGGGGTCGTCCGGATCGGGCACGGGGACCACGAAGGAATCATCGGCAAGGTCCACGCCCCAGAAGAGGTCCTCGTGGCGCGCGGTTCCGGGCTCGCCGAGCATCCCCTGGCCTGTAAACGAGGCCGGGGGCGCCATGGCGATATCGCGCCGGATGGATTCCAACGCGCGGCCGGCCGCGGATTGCATATTGCTGCGTGCCTGGGCATCGTTCCATCGCGTCGTCATGCTGCCGTAGGTCTGCAGGCCGAGGGTCGTCACCACGCCCATGAGCGCGATCACCACGAGCAACTCAAACAGCGTAAAACCCGCGCGCCGCCTCATGCCTCGCCCTCCCCACCGGGAACGGAGCCCCGCGGCATGGCCGAGGTCAATACGAAGGATTGCGGGCGCCCCCCGAGTGTCCACTTCACGACGACCGACACCTCCACGACGGAGGGGGCGTCCTCCAGCGGGCGTGCGTAGGCCCGCCAGCCGAAGCGCTCGTGATAGGTGGTTTCGCGTGCGAAGGAACCGGCAACCGCAGGCATGGCGTCGGGAAGGATCGTGGAATGCCACTCATCCGCCTCGAGTGCGGGCAGAATCTCGACGGCCTCGCCATCCCCCACGAACGGGGGCCACTCGAAGGTGTGGGGGGCCTGCACGAGCGCCTGCATCTGTTCCTTGGCAATGGCCGCGGCAGACGCCTGCAGCCGGGCGCCCTCGCCCACCTGCAAACTGGCCAAAAACATGGAGATGAGAATATAGATCGCCACGCTCATGACCGCCAAGGCGGCCAGCACTTCCAGAAGGGTGAACCCCCGTGCCCTGTCCAAGCGTGTGTGCGAATACATGCGTGATCCCGGCTGGCGCATCGTAACTCCCCAAAGATGATCGCCCATGCTGGCGTCATCCTACTGAGGCGAGACAGGGAAGTCAATGACTTGCATGGCCAACCAAAATGATTGTCCAGAGGGCATCGCCACACCCGGAAATGGAGCCACGGGTTCGGCCTGCACCAAATCCTCCCCGTACCGCCCAGCAATTCTGATCTCGATGGAGAGGCGTTCGGCTTTCCCTCATCCATCACGCGGGATTCCTTCCACCTTCAGCGATTTTTTGACAGGCCCTCAGGATCCAGGTAGCCTGACTGAACTATTGGCCATATAAGTACGCGTATACGCATTGGATTGGATATACGATCGCGTGCGGCGGGTGCACCGACGCAGTTTTATGAGGAGCAGTTCATGAGCACGGCAAAATATGATTTCGAACAGGGCCGTGCGGCGAGCATGGCGTGGCGCGTGATGCTGGCGCTCGCCATCGGGTGGATGGCGCTGCCGGCCGCGGCGCAGGATGGGGACTTGGTTTGGGCTCGGTCCATGGGCGGCACGGGTTTTGACGACGGTAGAGGCATCGCGGTGGATGCTGAGGGCAATGTCTATACCACGGGCTGGTTCGAAGGCACGGCCAACTTCGGCCACGGCCCCGGCTCGTTGACCCTCACCTCGGTGGGGGACGATGACATCTTCGTGCAAAAACTCGACAGCGCGGGAAACCTGCTTTGGGTCCGCTCCATGGGCGGCACTCAGCGTGCCCGAGGCCAAGCCATCGCGGTGGACGCAGCAGGCAATGTTTACACCACGGGAATCTTCCGGGGCACGGCGGACTTCGGCTCGATTCCCCTCACCTCGGCGGGTGGCAGCGACATCTTTGTTCAAAAGCTCGACAGCGCGGGAAACCAGGTTTGGGCCCGGTCCATAGGTGGTACGGGTCGTGCCCAGGGCAATGGCATCGTGGTGGACGCAGCGGGCGATGTCTACTTTACCGGGTGGTTTACAGAAACCGTGGACTTCGATCCCGGCCCCGGCACCTTCAACCTAACCTCGTTGGCGAGCGACGACGACCCCTTCGAGTCGCAAAGCGACGACATCTTCGTTTCGAAACTGGACAGCGACGGGAACTTCGTCTGGGCGAAGTCCATGGGCAACACGAATATTGACCGTGGCCAATCCATCGCGTTGGACGACGCGGGCAATGTCTACACCACGGGCTTTTTTGGCGGCACGGTGGATTTCGACCCCGGCCCCGGCTCGTTCAACCTAACTTCGGCGGGCACCAGCGACATCTTCGTGCAGAAACTGGACAACGACGGGAACTTCGTGTGGGTCCGGTCCATGGGCGACACGGGCGATGACTATGGCAATGGCATCGCGGTGGACGCAGCGGGCAATGTCTACACCACCGGGAGTTTCATAGGCACGGTGGATTTCGACCCCGGCCCACAGACATTTAATCTCACCTCGCCGGGTACGGACAATATCTTCGTACAGAAACTCAACAGCGCGGGAGACCTGGTCTGGGCCCGGTCCATGAGCGGCACGGATATTGACGAAGGCATTGGCATCGTGGTGGATGCTGAGGGCAATGTCTATACCACGGGCTGGTTCGAAGGCACGACGGACTTCGACCCCGGTCCCGGCTCGTTCCCCCTCACCGCGGCGGGCGACCTTGACATCTTTGTACAGAAAATGAGCAGCGAGGGAGATTTCGCCTGGGCCCGGTCCATGGGCGGAGGCACGGGTGTAAGCCGAGGTTTTGGCATCGCGGTGGACCAAGTGGGCAATGTCTACACCACGGGCGGGTTCCGAGACACGGCGGACTTCGGCCCCAGCCTCGGCCCAGGGAACTTCACTCTCAACTCGGCGGGCGAAATGGACATCTTCGTGCAGAAACTCGATGACACCGGCAACTTCGTGTGGGCCCGGTCCACAGGCGGTACAGGGGATGACCGCGGCAATTCCGTCACAGTGGATGCATCGGGCAATGTCTACATCACGGGGTATTTTCAGGGCACGGTAGACTTCGACCCCGGCCAAGCGACCTTCAACCTCACCTCGGTGGGTGGTGCCGACATCTTTGTGCAGAAACTCAACCGCGGGGGAAATCTCGTCTGGGCCCAATCCATGGGCGGCGCCGGTGATGATCATGGCCAATCCATCGTGGTAGACGCCGCGGGCAACAGCTATATCGCCGGCGCTTTTCAAGAGACGGCGGACTTCGACCCCGGGTCCGGCTCGTTCAACCTTACTTCGGCGGGCAGCAACGACATCTTCGTGGTGAAGCTGGACAGCAACGGGAACTTCGTCTGGGCGCGGTCCTTCGGCGATACGAGTAACGACGAAGTTCGGGGCATCGCAGTGGACGCAGCAGGCAATGTCTACACCACGGGGGGATTTCTAGGGACGGTGGACTTCGACCCCGGCCCCACCTCGTTCCCCCTCACCTCGGCAGGCAGCAGCGACATTTTCGTGCAAAAGCTGGATAGCGACGGGGATTTCGTCTGGGCACGCGCCATGGGCGGCGCGAATTTCAGTTCAGGCATGGGTATCGCGGTGGATGCAGCAGGCAATGTCTACACCACGGGTTTTTTCGGTGGCACGGTGGACTTCTCCTCCACCCCAGAGCCTTTCAACCTCGCCTCGGCGGGCGCCTTTGACATCTTCGTGCAGAAACTCGACAGCGACGGGGAACTCGTCTGGGTCCGAGCCATGGGCGGCACGAATGCCGAACAAGGCACTGGCATCGGGGTGGACGCTGAGGGCAATGTCTACACCACGGGAATCTACCGAGATACGGCGGACTTTAACCCCGGCCCGGAAACCTTCAACCTCACCTCGGCGGGCAGTTGGGACGCCTTCGTGGTGAAGCTGAACAATAACGGGAACTTCGTCTGGGCTCGGTCCACGGGCGGCGCCGGTGATGACCGAGGCTTGGGCATCGCGGTAGACCCTGAGGGCAATGCCTACACCACGGGCTGGTTCCAAGGTACGGTGGACTTCGACCCCGGCCCCGGCTCGGTTAACCTCACCTCGGCGGGCAACTTTGACATCTTCGTGCAGACGCTGGACAGCGCAGGGGACCTCGTTCGGGCTCAGTCCATGGGCGGCGCAGGGGATGACCGAGGCTTGGGCATCGCGGTGGACACCGTGGGCAATATCTACGCCACCGGTTTCTTCAATGGCACGGCAGACTTTGACCCCGGCCCCGGCGCGTTCAACCTCATGTCGGCGGGTAGCGAAGACATCTTTGTGGTGAGATTGGCCGGTCCGCTCGGATTTCCTCGCGTACCTGGCGATGTCAACGGCGACGACCTCGTGAACGCCGTCGATGTGCAGTTGGTGATCAATGTGGCGCTGGGCATCGCGATCGCCCCTACCTACAACGCGGACATCGACAGTTCCGGCACGGTCAACGCGGTGGATGTCCAGCTGGTCATCAACGCCGCCTTGGGAGTCGACATCTCCGCGCAGTTGCCGTAACCATCGCGTGACGCGCGGCTGATGCTGAAGAAATCATGCTCGTTCCTTTCTGGATTCCACCGATTTGGAGCGGCGTGCCGCTCTGCATCCTTCATCACGCGGAATTACTTCTACACGCGGCAATTTATTGACAGGCCGGCGGCATCTAGGTAGCCTGACTCAACTATTGGGCCTATAAATTCGTGCATGCGCATTGGATTGGATGCACGATCGCGTGCAGTGGGTGCGCCGGTGCAGTCTTGTAAGGAGTGATTCATGAGCACGGCAAAATATGATTTCGGACAGGGCCGTGCGGCCGGCATAGCGTGGGGCGTGGTGCTGGCATGCGCCATCGGGTGCGTGGTGGTTCCCGTCGCGGCGGCGGACCCCATCCCGATTGGTACGATCGAGGACCTTCAAAAAATCGGCAATGAAGCCGGCTTCCCATTGAATGGCGACTATGTCTTGACGAACGACATTGACGCCTCGGCCACGGAGAACTGGAACGACGGCGCGGGCTTCGATCCCATTGGCGAGTTCGGCAATCCTCCCATTTACTTCATCGGCTCTTTCGACGGCCAGGGCTTCGTCATCAGCGGCCTGCACATCAACCGGCGGAGCGAGAGTAGCGTAGGATTGTTCAGCGGTGTGGGCAGTGGCGGCGTGGTGAAGGATGTCGGCCTCGAAGGCGGCTCGGTGACGGGCTTTGACCGTGTCGGCAGCCTGGTGGGACTCAACTCTAGCGGCACGGTGACGCAATGCTACGCGACGCTCCCCGTCAATGGCAGGGATTCCGTCGGCGGCCTGATTGGTTTGAGTAGCGGCACGGTGACGCGAAGCTACGCGACGGGCGTCGTTACCGGTTGGGCGGAAGAGGGCGAGGTCGGTTCGTTCCATGTCGGCGGCCTGGTTGGACAGATCACTGCCGGCACGGTATCGCAAAGCTACGCGACGGGCGCGGTCTCAAGCGATGTCCATGTCGGCGGCCTGGTGGGAACCAATCGCGGCACGGTGATGCAAAGCTATTCGACGGGCGCGGTCTCGGGCAGCGGCGAAATCGGCGGCTTGGTGGGGCTGGCCCTCAACGCCATCGTCTCGAACAGCTACGCGGCCGGCCCGGTCTCGGGCAACTACGATATCGGTGGCCTGGTGGGAAGGAACATAGGAAGCACGGTGACCGCCAGCTTCTGGGATGAGGACACTTCCGGCAGAACCGATTCAGACGGCGGCACGGGCCTGTCCACGAGCGAGATGAAGCAACAGGCCAGCTTCGACCCGCCCTGGGATTTCGACGACATCTGGGACATCGACGAGGGGAGAACCTATCCCTTCCTTCCGGGCACGCCCCAATCCCCGCAGCCGGGCTTCATACTCATACACGACATCGCGGAACTTCAGAAGATCGGCAATGATCCCGGGTTCCCGCTGGATGGCCACTATGCAGTGACGAATGATATTGACGCCTCGGACACGGCGAACTGGAACGACGGCGCGGGTTTTGCACCCATTGGCGACGAACCCACCCCCTTCACCGGCTCGATCGACGGCCAGGGCTTCGTCATCAGTGGCCTGCACATCAACCGGCCGGGCGAAGACCGAGTGGGTCTGTTCGGCTTTGTGGACACGGGCGGCGAGGTGATGAATCTCGGCTTGGATGGCGGTTCCGTGACGGGCAAAGAGATTGTCGGCGGCCTGGTGGGTCGGAACTTCGGCGCGGTGTCGCAGTGCTACGCCACCGGCGCCGTCTCGGGCGCTGGCGCTGTCGGCGGCCTGGTGGGGGTAATGGCTTCCGGAACGGTGACCCAAAGCTATGCAACGGGCACGGTCTCGGGCGGTGTCCTTGTCGGCGGCTTGGTGGGAGAGCAGTTTAGCGGCGCGGTGACCCAAAGCTACGCCACCGGCGCGGTCTCGGGCAATGTCTTGGTCGGTGGCCTAGTGGGAAGGACCTATTTTGGCGGCGCAGTGACGGATTGCTACGCGACGGGCTCGGTCTCGGGCGGCAGCATTGTAGGCGGCCTGGTGGGAACAGTCGAGTCCAACGGCACGGTGACGAACAGCTACGCGGCCGGCCCGGTCTCGGGCACTGGCAGCGATCTCGGTGGTCTGGCGGGATTCAGTACCGGCACGGTGTCCGAGAGTTATTGGGATACGGACACTTCCGGCATCCTCGTCTCAGCCGGCGGCTTTGGCCTGTCCACTATTCAGATGCGGCAACAGTTCCGGTTTGATCCTTGGGATTTTGACGAAGTATGGGACATGATCGAGGGGCTGTCCTACCCCTTCCTGCGGGACAATCCTCAGTCCCCGCCGCCCGGCTTCATCGCCATTCACGACATCGAGGAGCTTCAGAAGATTGGCAACGATCCCGGGTATCCGCTCTTCGCCATCTACTACCTCGTCAACGATATCGACGCCTCGGACACGGTGACCTGGAACGACGGCGCGGGCTTCGACCCCATTGGCAGCGATGCCAACCCCTTCATCGGCTCGTTCGACGGACAGGGCTTCGTCATCAGCGGCTTGCACATCAACCGGCCCGGCAAAGACGATGTGGGGCTGTTCGGATTTGTGTTCGGTGGCGCCGAGCTGATGAATGTCGGCCTGGATGGCGGCTCGATCTCGGGCAATGACTATGTCGGCGGCCTGGTGGGCAGAATGACTGCCAGTTCGGTGACGCATAGCTACGCGACCGGCGCGGTCTCGGGAAATAGTACCGTCGGCGGCCTGGCAGGGTTTATCAACAATAGCACGGTGACGCAGTGCTACACGACGGGTGCGGTCTCCGGCGATTTCTCGGTCGGGGGCCTGGCAGGCTTCGTATCCTTGACCGCGGAGGTGGCGCAGTGCTACGCGACCGGTGCGGTCTCCGGCAATGTAGAAATCGGCGGCCTGGTGGGTGATAACCGCGGCGCGGTGACACAGTGCTACGCGGCCGGCCCGGTCTCGGGCAACCAGAATATTCGCGGCCTGGTGGCGAACAATAGCGGCACGGTAACGCACAGTTTCTGGGATGCGCTTGCCACGGGACAAGCGACTTCGGACGGCGGCACCATGAGCACGACCTTGCAGATGGTGCAGCAGGCCACTTTCGCGCAACCGCCTGCCTCGTGGGATTTCGACGACATATGGGCCATCAACGAGGGCTCGAGCTATCCCTATCTCCTCGAGAACCCGCAGGACCCACCGCCCAGCCCCGTCATCATCATCATCACGCTCGCGGAGGACCTCCAGAAGATTGGCGTGGACCCAGACTTTCCGCTCGACGGCTCGTATGTACTGGCCGGAGACATCGACGCCTCGGCCACCGAAACCTGGAACGAGGGCTTGGGTTTTGATCCGATCGGGGAATGGGATATCGACGATCCCTCCGTCGCATTTACCGGAATCCTCGACGGCCAGGGTTTCACCATCAGCGGGCTGTACATCAACCGCCCGGACGAAGACATCGTAGGCCTATTCAGCGTCATCGGCCTGGGTGGTGAGGTGCGCAATCTCGGCCTTGAGGGCGGTTCGGTCACGGGCCGTCACGATGTTGGAGGCTTGGCGGGCCGCATCGTGGGCGGCGTGGTGACGAATTCGTACGCCACGAGCGCGGTCACCGGCGGTTTCGATGTCGGCGGCCTGGCAGGGCGGATTTCCAACGGCGGGGCCCTCTCCAATTCCTACGCCACGGGCGCGGTTACGGGCACCACGCGTGTCGGTGGCTTGGTGGGGTGGACCGTCTCCGGCTCGGTGACGAATTCCTACGCCATGGGCGAAATAACGGGCAATTCGTCCGTCGGTGGCCTGGTGGGGTCCAACAGCGGCGCGGTTTCAAGTTCCTATGCGGTGGGCGTGGTCGCAGGCAATACTTTCGTCGGAGGGCTGGTTGGCATCAGCAGCAACGGCAGCACAATGGACGCCGGCTTCTGGGACACCGAAACGAGTGGCCAGACCAATTCCGCGGGCGGCACGGGCCTTCCCACCGCCCAGATGCAGCAAGCCAGTACCTTCACGGACGCCGGCTGGGACTTCGAGGAGATTTGGTTCCTCGAAATCGAGGGTTTCTTCTATCCCCTCCTGCAGGCCGTGCCCCTATTGGACCCCGCGCCGGTCATCCGGCTCAATGGCGATGCCGTGATCACGATTTCCTGCTTGGATACCTACCAGGAACTGGGCGCCCTCGCGCAGGACCTCGAAGATGGAGACCTCAGCGGAGAAGTGCAAGTATCCGGCACTGTCGTGAACGGCGTACCGGGTGAGTACATCCTCGCCTACAATGTTACCAATTCCGAAGGAATCGCGGCCGAGACAGTGACGCGCACGGTCACTGTGTTTGACGATTGCCCATCCGGCGATGGCGATGGCGATGGCGATGGCGATGGCGATGGCGATGGCGATGGCGATGGCGATGGCGATGGCGATGGCGACGGCGATGGCGATGGCGATGGCGACATCGAGGTCGCATTGACCGGCCAGCTCATCAATATCGACACCCAGCAGCCCATCGCGTGCGCGGCGGTGGAATTGACGACCGAGGACGGCCAGTTCGTACTGACCGCCGTGACGGACGAGAACGGCGAGTATTTCTTTGAACCGCAGGACGCGGGGCTCTACACGGTGCGTGTCCTCGCGCCGGGCTTTGCCACCTTGGCCCCGGAACCGATCGCCCTGGATGGCACCGAGAACAGCGCAATGCCGGTCGTTCGCAATTTCTCCCTGACGCCGGCGCCGACACCCAATACCGTCACCGGACGCGTCACGGACGAGGACACGGGCTTCCCGCTCGTCGGTGTGCGCGTGCGTGTCTTCCTTGACGGCGAGCCTGATGTGCCCTTCGCGATTACCTTCACTTGTGCCGATGGCCGCTACGAGTTGCCCCTGCCCGACGCCCCCGGCAACCTCGACATCGAGCTGCGCTTCAACCTGCCGAACTTCTTCGGCGTGGAGCGCGATGACACGGTCGACCCGTCCGTCGGCATCATCGTGGATGAGCAACTGAAGGCCCGCTTCGACGGTCCCTCGGCCATCATCGGCAGCGTGCGTGCGCAAGGAACGGCCACCCCACTGCCCGGTGCTCGCATCGTGCTGCGGGGCCCCATCAACACGGCCACCGAGGCCGACGGCGCGGGCCTCTACAGCTTCGACACCGTGCTCGACGGCAGCTACTCCGTCACGGCCAGCGCCGAAGGCTTCAAGGGGCAAAGCCGACAACGCACCGTGCAACCCGGCGGCGTTGGCGAGGCCTCGTTTGAACTCGAGCCCATCGCCACCGCCGGCATCCCCGGTGATGTGAACGGAGACAACGAGGTCAACGCGGTGGATGTCCAGTTGGCCATCAACGCGGCCCTGGGCATCGACATAGACCCATCGTTCAACGCCGACATCAACGGCGACGGCGAGATAAACGCGGTAGATGTGCAGCTGGTCATCAACGCGGCACTGGGGATTCCCATATCGCCGTAGCAGCACTGTTCCATTGCAAGCCCTTACTGCGCATTGAATTGCGTGGGCACACCCCTTGAAACACGACCCGAATCATGTTAGCCTACGGTTAGGCGGTGACTAGTGTTATGTTTCCGGGGAAGGTTCTTCAATGGCAGGTGGAAATCTCCAGCATCAGCGATTCGAGTACAAGTATGTGATCAATGAGTCGATCGCTGCGGGTATTCGGAGCTTCGTATCCGGCTATTTGTCGCTGGATCCGTTCGGTGCGCGCCAAGCCAATTGCTCCTACCCCGTGCACAGCCTCTACCTCGATTCCGATGACCTAAAGCTCTATCACTCCACGATTAACGGGGAGCGCAACCGCTACAAACTGCGCATGCGCTTCTATGAGAATTGGCCCGAAGCCCCGGTGTATTTCGAGATTAAGCGCCGCAATAACGCCATCATCACCAAGGAGCGATGCGCCGTGACCCGCGATGCCGCCGCCCGCGTGGTGGATGGGCTCTTCCCGCAGGAGCACGAGATGGTCTCGCAGGACCCGCGCAATGTGAACGGCCTGCACCAGTTCATGCAGCTGATGACAGCCATCAACGCGCGGCCAAAGACGCATGTATCGTATTTCCGCGAGGCATGGCTTCAACCCGGCACCAACGCCGTGCGCGTAACCATGGACCGCGATGTGCGCAGCGAGCCGACTTTCGATGTCTCGCTGAACACGACCTTTCAGAATCCGGTTCCGGTTTTTGGCGATGCCGTTATTCTCGAACTGAAATTCACGGATCGATTTCCCCATTGGTTCCGCGAACTTGTCCGCGTTTTCGGCCTGCAACAGGGCTCGGCGGCCAAGTATGTGGAGGGCCTCTACAACATGGGGCCAGAGCGCCTGAATCGCCGGCGCTTGATGGCCACGGGCGTGCCTATTTAGGCCGCCCCCGACTTGCACCGGAAGCAACACGCCCATGGAACGATTTTTACTTGGTGACTACGCCTCGGCGCCTGTGAGCATCCCGGAAACCCTCTTGAGTCTCACACTGGCCTTCGTGGCCGGCCACATCATCGCGTGGGTCTACATGTGGACCCACAGCGGCCTGTCGTATTCACGCACCTTCGTGGCCTCGCTCCTCCTGATCCCCATCATCGTCTCTCTGGTGATGATGGTACTCTCGAACAACCTCGTCACGGCTTTCGGCCTCATGGCCGTGTTCGCCATCGTGCGTTTCCGCAACATCCTGCGCGACACGCTGGACACCACCTACATTCTCGCGGTGATCGTGATCGGAATGGGTTGCGGCACCCAGAAATTCTCCACCGCCGCCCTGGGCTGTCTGATCACCGCCTTCGTGGCCCTGTACATCTGGTTCACCGCCCTGGGCAGCCGCCACCGCTACGACATGGTCCTCAATCTGCAGTGGAACCGCCCCGCGGACACCCTGTGGGACCTCCAGCGTGTGCTCTGGCGCCACTGCCGCAAGGTGCACATCACGAGCGAGCGCACGCAGGAGGGACTCGAGTCCATTGACCTCTCCTACCGCCTGCTGCTGCGCAATCCCGAGCAGGGCCATGCCCTGATCGACGAGTTGCGCGCGGTGGAGGGCGTTGCCCGCCTCACCGGCATGCGCACGCAAGACGAGGACGAGGTGTAGCATGGCCACGCGCAAACCCAAACTGCCCCGGGTCCCGATTCCCTTCATCGAGCGCGTGCGCGAGTTCCGCCGCCGCGCGGTGCCCGTCATTATTTTCTGCGCAGCCCTTGGGTTGGTGGTCAACATCTGGGGCAACCATGTCACGCCGCCAACCATGATCGGCCAGGTCGAAGGATTGCGCGCCGAAATAACCACGCCGCAGGCAGGTTTCGTGAGCGAGGTGGCAGCCGAGCGTTTTCAATTCGTGCGCAAGGGTGATTTTATTGTCGAAGTCGTCGTGAGCGACCCGGAGGTATTGAGCGCCAGCCTTGCGGTCATTCGCGCCGAGATAGACCTCATCCGCAATACGATGGACCCGAGCATCATCAGTCTTCAACGGCGCGACCACGACCACGAATCGTTGCGGTTGGACGTGATGCTCCAGCGTACTGCGGTGGCGAATGCCCGTGTGCTTGTCATGCAGGCCGAGCGAGACTATGAACGCACGGCAGACCTGTTGCGCATGGGCCTGACCTCGCAGACGGAATACGAGATTGCACGGTTGGGGGTCGAGGCCTTCCGCACCGAGATCCGCGAGCGGCAAGGCATCATCGCCGACCTCGAGCGCGCGCTCGCCAATCTCGAGATGCCGGCACCGGACGAGAGCCTCGCCAGTGAACCGAATCCCACCCTCGCGGCCATCCGCGTGCAGGAAGAGCAACTGCGCCTCGCCGAGGCCGAGTTGCGGCCCATCCGCCTGTACGCCCCCATTGATGGCATGCTGGCCGCCGTGCACAAGCGCCCGGGCCAAGCCGTCGTTCCCGAGGAGCCGATCGTCTCCCTCGAGTCCCAGGAGGGCGCCCATATCATCGCCTTCGTGCGGCAGCCCATGCGCGAGAAGCCGGTTTTGGGCACCCAGGTTGAAATACGCCGCCGCGGCAACCAACGCGAGCTCGGCATCGCGCAGATCATTCAGATTGCAAACCACTTCGAGCCCATGTCCGAATTTTTGATGGAAACACTCAACTCCCCATTTACTGCCGAGTACGGCTTGCCCGTGCTTATTTCGATGCCTGCCGGCATGGACCTCATTCCCGGCGAGGTCATTCATGTGCGGGTACCCCCGGCGCGGCTGTTCTAAATCCCCAGCGAGCACCTTGCCTCAACGCGAGGAATCCCCATGCGACACCCATTCTTGGCAGCCTTGGTAGCCATCCCATTCCTCATGGCCCAAGGTGCGTTCGCCACGACCGTCGTCATCAATGAGTTTCAATCGTCCAACAGCGAAACGATTGCGGACGAGAACGGCGATTTTGAGGATTGGATCGAGCTGTACAACCACGGCGAGACACCGGTATTTCTCGATGGTTACGGGCTTTCGGACAACGAGAACAACCCATTTAAATGGCAACTTCCGGACATCGTGCTCGAACCGGGGCAGTTCCTGCTGATTTTTGCATCGAATAAGGACCGCCTTACCGGACCCTTCCTGCACACCAATTTCGCCATCTCCGCGGGAGGCGAAGAGCTTCTCCTCACCGCCCTCGATGGCACCATGCTCGACTTCGTCCCCCCCACGCCCGTCCCGACGGATCATTCGCTCGGCCGCCAACCCGATGGCACGGGTGAGTGGTTCCTCTTCGACCAGCCCACGCCGGGCACGGGCAATAGCACGAATGCCTATCTCGGTGTGCTCGAGCCACCAACTGTCTCGCATGAAAGCGGATTCTTCCCGGAGGCGTTTACCCTGACGGCAACGCACGACGACACGGCGGTCAGTATTCGGTATTCGTTGGATGGCAGCATCCCCGGTTTGGATGCGCCGGCATTCCCGGCGGGATTACTGATTGAGGACCGGCACGGCGCGGGCGATGTGCTCGCCCTGATTCCCACCAGCACACCGCAACATTGGTCACCCCCGAATATACCCCCGGCGCCCGAGGCAGGGCCTGGCTTCAAGGGCTGGCCCGTTCGCCTGCGCGCGCACAAGGAGGGCTGGCTGCCCAGCCCCATCCTTACGCACACCTACTTCGTGACGGAAGAGGGCCGCGATCGATACCCGCTACCCGTCATCAGCCTGGTGACCGAGGTGGAGAATCTGTTCGACCCCGACATCGGCATCTTTGTCCTCGGTACGAATTTCGACGAGGAAAATATGCGCAATGCAAACTTTCAGCGCTCAGGTCGAAACTGGGAACGGCCGGTGCATGTCTGGCTCGGCGAAACCGACGGCGCCTCCGGCTTCTCGCAGGACATGGGCGTTCGCATTCATGGGGGCACCACACGATTCCACCCGCAGAAGTCCTTGCGCTTGTATGCGCGCACGGAGTACTCCGGAGAAAACGCGGTTGCGTATCCCCTGATCCCGGGTCTGCAAGCACCAGATGGCACTCCCACAACGACTTTCCGGCGATTTCTGCTGCGAAACTCCGGCAATGACTTTCGCGGCACCATGATCCGCGACCTCTTCATGCAGAGTCTTATGGAGATGTCCGAGCGCGTGGAAACCCAGGCGGGGCGCTCCAGCGTGGTATTCGTCAACGGTGAGTTCTGGGGAATTCTCAATATTCGCGAACGCCATGATCCGAATTATCTGGCGATTCGCTACGATCTCGATCCCGACCGCATCACGATTCTCCAGAACGATGCTGTGTTGGGAGATGGGAATCCGGCTGATCGGACTGCGTACCTGAACATGAGGGAATACGCGGTCGTAAATGACTTGGCCATCGAGCAGCACTACGCGCATGTGACGGCTCAGGTGGACCCTGAAAGCCTCATCGACCACTTCATCGGGAACATCTACTTCCACAACACCGACTGGCCGCACAACAATCTGCGATTCTGGCGTTACCAACGCGATGAGGACGACGATGCAGGCGGCGACTGGTGGCGCGATGGACGGTGGCGATGGATGACCTACGACACCGATTTTGGTTTCGGGCTGGCTGGCCCGACGCGGCGCCAAGGGGTAAACGATCAGTACCTTGATGATTTTGTCGCGATGTACGGCCCCCTGACCGGCCCAAGCGCCAATACGCTGCGCTGGACAACGGAAGAATTAAATGGCCGCATTCTACTGACATGGCCAAACGAACTGTTTCGAGCCATGCTGGACAATGAGGGCTTTCGCACGCAGTTCATCAGCCGGTTCGCGGACTACCTCAACTCCGCGTTTCGCGAGGAGATCGTGCTGCAGCGGCTGGCACTTGCCACCGAAACGGTGGAACCTGTGATGCAAGGCCATATCAACCGGTGGCGGAACATCAACGGCACCATCAACAACTGGTACACACGCATTGCTGTGATGAACAACTTCGCCGAGCAGCGGCCGGCCCATGTCCGCCAGCACATCATCGACTACTTCAACCTCGAGGGCACCTACGAATTGACGATCGCCATGCCGCCGGAGGGTTCCGCGCGGGTGCGGGTCAACTCCATCGAACTCGAGGCGAACGGGGAGGAATGGACCGGCATCTACTTCCTTGGCGTGCCGCTCGAGGTGGAGGTCATGCCCGAGTTCGGCCACGAGTTTCTCGGTTGGGATGGCGCCTTCGAGGGTGAAGGCGCGCTGCTGGCCCTCAACCCCGGCTCGGATGTCTCGCTCACGCCTTTCGTGAAGGAGGACAATGTCTCTCTCCACGAGGTGATGCTGCCCCGCTTCATTCAGGGCCAGTCGCCCACCAACAACGATCGCATCCCGTACACCTGTCGGCTGCGCATCGAGGGCCTCCTGCCCAACGCCTTGTACCGCTACGCCAACCGCGTTGTCACATCCGATGACTCACCCACGCAAAACGGCGCGGGAAATGCCATCTACTACGACCTATCCATGGGTACCTTTTTCCGCACGACCGATACCCCAAACTTTTCCGACCCCAGCACCCATGGCGAGTTCATCACGGACGGCGATGGAATCTACGAGGGCTGGTTTACGCTCGAGCCCTCGGGCAACCAGCGATTTGGCGAGCCGGAGTTGTTCATTCGCGTTCTCCTGAACGACGGCATGGGCGGCGAGGAGTACCGGCATTTCCTCACGACTGTAAACACCGTGCGCGTCCTTCCCTTTGGGCTGGGTTGGGACGATGCGACGGGCCTGTACGCCACGAGCCCGATGAGCGCCCAGAATATCGTTGTGCTGCACGACGACATCGACGGCGTCGGGCGCCCGCTGGCGGCCACGCTCATCGAGGATACCGGGTTCGAGGTGGATAATCGCTACGCCACCTACTACGAGCAATTCGTCACAGGGCAAGACGGCCACTTTGGCGCGCTCTTGCCCAACGAGCTGCCCGGCGGACTCCTTCGCATTGAGGAGTTCGACCGCGCCACGGCGTCCTCCATCGCGCTGTACACACAGCCCGACGGTTTCTGGCCCAGCAACGCCAACACCATCAACCCCAGCGGCGGTCTCGGATTTCCCTTCGCCATCACCCTCGGGCCCGCCACCGAGCCGGGCGATGTGAACGGCGACGGCGAGGTCAACGCCATCGATGTGCAGCTGGCCATCAACGCGGCTCTGGGCATTGAGATCGACCCGAGCTTCGACGCGGACATCAACGACGATGGGGTCGTAAACGCCATCGATGTGCAGCTGGTCATCAACGCGGCACTGGGGATTTCCATCAACCCCTGATGACCCGCGATCCCACGCTAATGCGCCTGGGGTCCGTCGTCGTCCGCCGGGTCTTTCTTCTTGGCCTTGCTGGCCGAGTCGAGGAAGGCATCCCACGAACCGTACTTGTGCAACCACTCCTCAAAGAAGGCGCGGTTGATGAGGTCGGCGGCATGATGCGGCAGGGCATCACCGCCGGGCGAGGTGTGGGCGTCCACACGAGGGGCATCGGGCCCCTTTCGATTGGTTTTATTTCGAGAGTTCTTGTCCACTGTTGTAACCCCTTACGGGGGAATATAATGCAATCCTTGGGCCAATTTTGAGCTTGAATCTACGCCGATATATTGTGCTAAAAGGGTGCGTTATCGCTATATACCGGATGGAAAACCAGAAATCTTTGGCGCCCGCGATACTGGCAAAGGTGGAAATAGGTCATTTTTGACAACTAATTACAAAAATTAGCCCTCAAGGTTCATGATGGAAGAACCGTGCGGATTGATGCGTGCTGCCCCGGTCGCACCCTCGCGTTCGGCGGTGGCGAAGGCCTCGGCCCACATGGAGCGCATCTCCGTGAGGTGGCGCAGGGCCTCGTCAAGGTGGGAGCCGTCCTTCTTGATGTTCGCCTGAACAAGCAGGTGAAAGATGTACTCGTAGATGCTGTCGAGCTGGTGAGCGAGTTCGCCGGCTTGAATGTCGAGGGAACTGCGCAACTCGGCGACGATGTCCTGGGCGCGCACGAGGTGGGAGTGCACGACGGACACCGGTGCGGCGTTATCGCTGGCCGCGATGAGGCGCTTGGCCTCCTCGACGCGCTGAATGGCGCCGCTGAAGAGCATGGTGACGAGTTTGCCCTGCGAGGCGGTCTCGATATCGGCGCGTCGATACGCGCTCTGCGAATTGCTTGCGTTGGCCCGCATGCGTGCCCTCCTGCTCTATTGAATTGCCTTGGCGCCCATCCGTGGGACCGCCCCTAGTTTCGTTGCAACATTCCGAGGCCGTTGCCAAGGTTGGCGAGGGAAGCGCCCGCCTGTTGGAAGGAGGCGGCAAGTTGCTCCACCCGGGCGAATTGCTGGCGCAGCCGGGCTTCGCGCAACACGAGGCGCGCCTCCTGCCGCTCGATCTGATTCTCCAGACCGGTGATGCGCGCGTCGATGCTGCCGCCCTGGCGGGTGCGCTCGCGCAAGTAGCCATTGAGCCCGGCAGCCCCCTCGACGAACTCTTCCAAGAGGTCTGCCACGCCGTCGCCATCACTGTTGGAGAAGAGGCGGGTGAGCGCGTCCGGGTCGTTGCGCAGATTCTGCAGGAAGGTGGCCTCATCCAGTTGCAGGGCGAAATCCTGGCCCTGCACGAATGCACTGCCGGTGTTGATGCCCGCCACGATCAGGCTGTTGAGGTTGCCACCGCCTACCTGGTTGAACGCGAGCTGCCGCAGCGAGTTGCCGATCGAGCGAATGGAGGTGTCGTTCTCCAAGTCGCCGTTCTGCCGCGTGAGCGTGCGCGCCCGGTTGATGATGCCGTTGAATTCCTCGATGAACTCGCGCACTCCTGCGAGGATCGTCTCTTCATCGACGCCCACGGTGACGGTGCTCGTGCCAACGCCGGCCAAATCCAGCGTCACGCCGGCGATCGCATCGCTGATGGCGTTCGTGTTGCGCGTCTGCACTGGGCCGCCGTTGATGCGGAACTGGCTGTCCTGCCCCACCTCCTGCACGGCGCTGTCGAGGTTCGTCACGGAGAGAAAGTTGCTCGAGCCGGCCGTGAACTTAATCGTGCGGCTGCCGAGCTTGTTCGACACCACCCGCACGGAATCGGTGATGGCGTCGTAGGTCGCCGTCACGCCCGCGTCGGAGCCGTTGATGCGCGCCAGCACATCGTTGAGCGAATCATTGGTGGGGTCCACATTGATGCTGACGCCGTTGATCGCGAAGCTGCCGGCCGTGATCGCGCCCCCGGCAAATGCCGCGCCGTTGAGGGTCGCGCCAGGGTTGACGGCCCCAAGGTTGCGCGTGCCCTCCACCACGGTGGAGCCGCTGCCGCCGGTGGTCTGCGTCGCGTTCTGCACATTGAGCGCCGTCAGCAGGTTGCTGGTGTCGCCCGAGGCCCCGAAGTTGATGAGGCTCGTGTCGCCCGGCGTCGAATTCTCAATGACGACCTTGTCCGTCGTGGCGCTGTAGGTGGCGATGACGCCCGCGCCGCTGGAGTTGATGGCATTGAGCACATCATTGAGGCTGCTCGTCGAGGGATCCACATTGATGCTGACCCCGTTGATCGAGAACGAGCCGTTCGTCACGGGGGTGCCAATGCCGGAAGTCGCCAGCGAGGCGTTCGGGTTGATGAAGGCGCCCAACTGTGCGCTGCCACGGGCTACCGTGGCGCTGGCCAACTGGAGGGTCTCGATCTGAAATGCGCCTTGCGTGGGGTCAGGACCGCTGATGCTTGCGCGTGCGACACCCTCGGCACTCGAGTTGGCCGAGAATTGCTTGAACACATCGGGGCTGCGCAGGCTCTGCACGCGCGAGAGGAGGGATTGCATCTGGGTGCGGAAGTTGTCGATCGTGGTGCGCTGCTGTCCGAGCCGCTGCACCTGGGTGCGCAGCCGGTTGATCGGCTGGCGCTCCAACTGGATGAGCTGCTGGACGATGGCGTTGCCATCAAGCCCGGTGATCAGGCCGCCTGCGGAAAATCCACCCATTCCGCTATCCTCCCACCCTCACGGGGCGTATTTCTGCCACCGCGGCGCTGTTGCTGTCAGGCATCAAAATCTTAACTTTCCTCGTTGATCAAGAGACCAACGAGGTCGGCCACGCGGCGTGCCACATCCAGCAGTGCCTCCGGGGGCAGCTGGCGCACGACCTCGTTCGTGTCACTGTCCAGAATCTGGGTCACCACGCGCCCGGTGGACTCGTCAACGCTGATGCGGAGCTCCCGGTTCACCAGGCTCACCACTTCGCCGAAGGCGGAGGCCACCTCCCGAAGCTCGTCCGGTGTGAAATCTTCGGCCTTGAGTTCCGGCACACGCGCGAAGCTCTCGGCGAATCCGTTGGGCAATGCCGTCTGAACCGGGCTCGGCGCAGCCGCTACGGGGACTGCCGCTACCGGGGCTGCGAGTCGAATTTCCGGGACCCGCGTGACGGCGGCGGGGATGCCGTTTATCTCGTTTCCATCTGCCATGGCTGTTACCTCTTCGAAGGGGCTTGCGGGCGTACATACTTTCCCGCCTTACGATATATCGGCAGCTCTTCCTTGAGACTTTAGCGGAAATTTACGAGAAATGTGGTGTGATGGGAAAACGCTTGGTGCGCAATCACTTAGAATGGTTGACCATTCAGATTCTATCGGCAAAAGCGCGGCCCGCCTTGAGCGAGCCGCGCTTTTGCCAAATTCCAAGAATCGATTGTCGCCCGGGCCTTACCCGACCAGCGAGGAAAGGTTCAGGATGGGCATGAACAACGCGATGACGATGCCGCCCACGATGATGCCCATAAAGAAGATGAGCAGGGGCTCGATCAGGCTGGTGAGGCCGTCCACAGCCGCCTTCACCTCGGAATCATAGAAATCCGAGACTTTCTGGAGCATCTGCTCGAGCGCGCCGGTCTTCTCCCCCACGCCAATCATGCGCGTGACCATGGCGGGAAACTGCTCGCTGCGGGCCAGGGGCTCGGCCAGCGTTTCACCGTTGCGCACGCTGTCGTGCGCGTTGCGGATGGCCTTGGCAAATACCTCGTTGCCGGAGGTGCGCTCGGCGATCTCGAGGGCGGCGAGGATGGCCACACCGCTGCGGGTCAGGGTGCTGAGGGTACGCGTGAAGCGGCTGATGGCCACCTTGCGGATGAGCTTGCCGAAAACCGGGGTTCGGAGCATGAAGGCGTCGGTCTGGAAACGCCCGGCCTCGGTATTGCGATAGGCACGAATCACGAACACGAGGCCGATGAGCGCCGCGTAAAAGATGAACGCGGGGATGCTGAGCATGGAGTTACTGACGAAGATCAGCATCTGCGTCGGGACCGGCAACGCAGCATCCCCGAAGCTCTTGAAGATTTCCTCGAATCGGGGAACGACGAACATGAGCAGGCCGAAGGTGATCAGGATGATCATCGAGAAGGCCATCACGGGGTACATCATGGCCGATTTCACGCGGCGCTTGAGTTCCTCCATGGACTCGAGGTAATCGGCCAACTGGAGCAGGACGCCGTCGAGGTCACCGCTGGCCTCACCCGCGCGCACCATGCTGATGTACAGCTCGCTGAAAATGCGCGGGTATCGGCGCAGGGACTCGGAAAAGGTCTCACCGGCCTCCACATTCTGCGCGATATCGAGAATGGCTTTCTGGAAGCGCACATCCTCGGTCTGCTCGCCGAGGATATCGAGGCCCTGCAAGAGGGGCAGGCCCGAATCGATGATCGTGGACAACTGGCGCGTGAACACCAGCAGTTCGGTGCTCTTTACCTTGACCCGACTCACGCCGCTGGCGGTCGCGCCCATTTCCTGGATGCGGTCGGCACTCAGGCCGCGCCGCTGCAGGGCTTGGGTCAGGGCTTGCCGGTTTTCCGCGGTCAGCGTGCCGGTCTGTTTCTTTCCATCACGAGTACGGGCAACATAAGTGTAGGTGGGCATCCGTGGCGGTCTCCTGTCCCCTCAACGCTCCCGAGGCGTGGGCACACGCCGCAACGCGGCGCGGCAACGGTTCACCGTGCGGACACTAACGCAAGCATGATGAGCGTTGCAAGCTGGCACGGCCATGCACTTGGCTTTGCCGCCCCTGTCCCCCAATGCCCCGTTATTGTACCCGAATCTCCGGCAATGGCAAGGAAAAATTGTTGGCAGTTCTTAAATTTGGTACCTCGGCGGCCAAATTGACTTGCGCAGGGCCGTGCAATGGGGTAGCGTGTCCGCAATACCGCCGCACTCCCACTGCCTGACGGCGGCCGAAATCCCGGGGCCCACGCATGCAACGAGCGCTTATCGTTGACCAGAACGCCACGATGCGGCAGATTCTCGACACCCTGTTGCGGGAACAGGGGGCCGAATCCTCCACCACGGATGACTTGGATGCCGCCTTGGGCCAATTGCGCGAGACTCCTCCCTTCGACCTGCTGGCGGTGGACTGCATGGGCCCGGATAGGGGTGGCGTGGCATGGTTGATGGCCGTGCGCGAGGCGGCGCCCCAGACGCGCATTCTGGTGGTCTCAGGCGAGACCCGCAAGGAACGCATCGCCGCGGCCTTGGATGCCGGCGCGGATGAATACCTCATGAAGCCCTTTCCGCGCGAGGCCTTGCGCGAGAAGTTGCTGATTCTGGGGCTTGTGAAATGAGCCCCTCGCCCACACCTCCATCGACGCCCACATCCATGCCATGGGACACCGTCTCCGGGCTCACGGAAGCCGATTTTGAGGGGATTCGCACCCTCGTGCGTGAGCGAGCGGCCATTTCCCTCGAGTTGGACCGCATGCCGCTGGTCGAGGCGCGGCTTGTCGGCCTTGCGCGGCGGGAGGGCCTCCCCTCGGCAAAGGCCCTGATCGAGCTGCTCGACGCGGAGCAGAGCGCGGGGCCGGTTGCACGCCGGGTGGTCGAGGCGCTCACGACGCATGAGACGGCTTTCTTTCGAGACTTCCACCCCTTTGAAGCCCTGCGAACCGTGGTGATTCCCGACCTGCTGGAACGCATCGGCGATACACGGCCGCTGCGCATCTGGTGCGGTGCGGCCTCGACCGGCCAGGAGCCGCACAGCATGGCCATGCTGTTGCACACGCATTTCCCGGAGGTGGAGGCGCGGATTGTGGCGACGGATGTCTCCCGCGCGGTGCTGGCGCGCTGCGAAGTGGGCCGCTACTCGAGCCTCGAGGTCAATCGCGGCCTGCCGGCCAAACTCCTCGTGCGCTATTTCGATGAGGCCGGCCTCGAATGGCAACTCGACAGCGATTTGCGCGCCTGCATCACCCTGGAACCACTCAACCTTGCGGGCGATTGGCCGGATTGGCCGCCGTTCGACCTCGTGTTGATGCGCCATGTCCTGATTTACTTTGATGCGGACACCCGGCAGCGCGTCTTGCGGCGCGTGCACGGGCAAATGACGCCGGGCGGATGCCTGTTGCTCGGCTCGACGGAGCAACCCGTGGGCTTGGACGACTGCTTCGCCGAGGAACGCCTCGGGCAGACGGGCTGGTACCGCGCGATTCCGGCAGAAGGGACACCATGACCGTTGAGAATCAACCCGAGGCACGCAGCTTCACCCGTGTGGGCGTCCGCATGGAGATTGCGCTGGAGGCGGGAAACGCCGGGCGCATTGACGGGCACATCCGCAATGTGAGCGCCTCGGGCATCTTCGTGGAGACGGACGCGGGCGCGGAGTTCCATGCCGAGGTGGACAGCGAATGCCGGATCGTCCTGGGCCTGGACGGTGGCACTGGGCCCTTGATTCGAGCCACGGCGCGCATCGTGCGGGCCGATGCGCATGGGGTCGCGGTGCGTATCACGGAGGTGGATGGACCCGACAGCTTTGTGCACCTGCGCAACCTTGTGCTCTACAATGCCGAGGATGCCGACGCAGCCGTCGCCGAATTCGACGCGCATGTCGGCCTGAAACCATGGGAATAGCGGGCCGGGCAGCGCTGTCCCCCGGATAGAGACCGAATCACGGCGCCATCGCGCCACGACGAGAGAACCAACCATCACCATGAGAGCATTCATCCTGACCACTCGCTGGCTCGAGGGTCTCCTCGGCGCCTTCTTCATCTTCGCGGCCTTCCTCAAGGCCCTGGACCTTGAGGCATTTGCCGTGCAAGTGCAGTACTACCGCGTCGTGACGGACCCGGCCGCCGTGCGCTTCATCGCCTACGGCGCGACGGCCCTTGAGACGATCGTCGGGGCCTGCCTGATTGCAGGCCTCCGCCTGCGCGGGCTGACCTATGTGATTACGGCCGCACTGCTCATCGGCTTCACCGGCCTCGTCGCCTACGCGTGGCAGTTCCACGGCATTGAGGAATGCGGCTGCTTCGGAAAGTATGTGACCACCGGGCCGGCCGAGACCATCGCCAAGAACATCGTCATGCTCATCATTACCGCCGCGGCGGTGGCGGCATGGCGCATGAGCGAGCGCAATCCCGTTGAAAACGCGTTCCGCTCGCCCCTCGCCAAAATCCCCTACGCGATCGCGGCACTCGGACTGGTGCTCGTGGCTGGCGGGGCGGCCGTCGGTGGCAGCGCCGTGGGCTTCGACGACCCCGAGGGCGGCACCGTGGTCGCCCCGGTGGACAGCGCCCCCCGGAGCGGCCCCTACGCCAACTTCGTGTTCGAGCGCGGCGGCGAAACCTACGACCTCGGCCGTGGCGAATGGCTCGTGGCCCTTTTCAGCGCGGACTGCGAGCACTGCATGGCCAGCGTGCCTGCGGTGAATGAATTGCTCCTGTTTCCGGATACGCCGCCCATTGCCGGCCTCATGTTCGGGGATGCGCAGCAGGTGGAGCTGTTCCGTGCCATGAGCGCGCCGGAATTCCCCACCTTCATCCTTCCCGACCAGCTGGCCTTCTTCGATCTGCTCGGCAGTTCCCCCGCGCCGCCCCGCTTCGTGCTCATCACCAACGGGACGATTGCCTCCTACTGGAACGAAACCCCGCCCGAAGCGCACGAGATTCTCGAGGCCGTCATGGCCCTCGAAGAAAGCTGACCACGCCCATGCGCTCCCTCACGGCAGACCAGGCGCGGGAATTTGCATCGCGCTGGTTGCCGGCGTGGACGGGCAATGACCCCGAGCGGCTGGCGGCGTTCTACTCGGACGACGCGCTCTACTTGGACCCCGGCGTGCCGAATGGCGTGCGGGGGAAAGAGGCCCTGCTGGCCTACTTCCGCAAGCTGCTGGCCTTCAACCCGGATTGGGTCTGGACGCAGCTCGAAGCCATCCCAATGGAGGACGGTTTCCTCAACAAGTGGCACGCGGCGATTCCCGTGGGCGGCGAGACGCTGGAGGTAATCGGCGTGTGCCTCGTGCAGCTCAACAACGCCGGCGAGATTCGGCGCAACGAAGTCTACTTCGACCGGAGCGAGCTTCTGCGGAAAATCGCCGCGTCCCGCGCCTGATTCGTACGGGCCTCCGGAATTTCCGCCCCACGCAACGCGATTCGCGGGTATACTTCGATTAAAGTCGGAATCACTTCCCAGAGGGGAACGGAGTGCGCGATGGACGGCGTCCTTCAGCACGAAGACGGCGAGTATCGTGTCGTGACGACATGGGGCACGATCACCTGGCTCGCCGGTCACTCACTCGGCAATGCCGACACGATCGGCATGACCCGCGTGCTGCTGCGCCATGGCCAAGCGAACCGGCGCCACGCCCACCCGAATTGCGAAGAGGTGATTCACCTCCTGCGTGGCCTCGTGCAATGCTCCGTCGGCGCGGACACCTGCGACCTGCTCCCCGGCGAGACCGTCTGCATCCCCGCAGGCGTGTACCACCACTACACCAACACCGGCCACGGCGACGCCGAGATGATCATCGCCTACGGCGCCGGCGACCGCCAGATCGTGCTGGAGGAGGGGTTGTAGGGGGAGGCACGCTCAGGCTGGCGTGAACACGGACTGACACGGACTGACACGGACTGGCCCGGGAGCCGAGCGTCCTCGCGAGGTGGGGTATCTGCTTGTTGCGTGTTGCGCAATGTGCTACTATCCGGCAATGATTGCATCGTTCCGGCACAAGGGATTGCGGACCTTCTTCGAGGACGGGAGGCAGGCTGGAATCCAACCGGCACATGCAAGGCGGCTGCGGATGGTACTGACCGCTTTGGATACCGCTGCGCAAATCAGCGACATGGACATCCCCGGCTTTGACCTGCATCCATTGAAGGGTGATCGCAAGGGGCAATGGGCCGTGTCCATAAGCGGAAACTGGCGGGTCACCTTCGCGTACGAAGACGGAAACGCGCACGGCGTGAACTACGAGGATTACCACTGATGGGCATGCACAATCCACCGCATCCCGGGGAGTTCATTCGGGAAGTGTATCTTGAGCCCCTTGGCATCAGTGCGCGCCAAGTTGCTGGCAATTTGGGCGTGGCGGTGTCGACTTTCAGCCGGGTCTTGAATGGCGCCAGCGGCGTCTCACCAGAAATGGCCCTACGCCTTTCGAAAGCACTGGGACGCAGCCCGGAGAGTTGGTTGACCATGCAAGACAACTACGACCTGTGGCACGCACGCCGCCGGGTCGACCTCGCCAAAGTCCAGAAGGTGAAGGTACGGGCGCCCGATTGATGTGTATTGGTTTGCAAGTGCGGCACGGGAGCGCAAAGTGACATATCGAGCGTTACAAGTTGTGGCCGGTGTGATGGTCACTGCCGCCGCGGCAGGGGGGATCGTCTGGTTCGCAACCCACCCGGGCTCCATTTATCCGGAATCACCCCTGCCTCTTCCGGACGCCGCCGATCATATTTCGGGCGGCTTTTTTCCGTCGACGCACTCGTACATGGCGTTCGAGCCGATCGATATCTCGTTCGTGGTGGAAAATGCCAGCAATACAGCGTTCAACTTTCCCGACGGAGGCGCGAGCCGCTCCTCTTTCGGGGCGGACCACAACTTCTTTGTCCACATCACCGGGCCGGACGGATACGATGTGCCGCAATTCCTGTTTCACAAGGGCGGCCTGATCGGGGGCGGGTGCACGGTCCCGGCGGGCGGGCGCCACGAGCGGACGCTGCTCTTGAACAGTTGGGCGGACTTGATCGAGCCGGGCGTCTACACGGTGACCATGCGGCGGGAACTCTACGGAATGCCATCGGGAATGGCGCCCTCCCACCACGCTCCGGTCACGACTTGGCGGCTTCGTGCGCCGCCGGGCCTTGAGGTTGCCGAGTCGCGGCTGCGGCGCCTCATGGTGCAGGCGTTGGTTACGAAACAGGAAACGGCGCCGCCAGGGCAGCTCACCCGCGAAGAAGTCGTGGAATGGGTGGACTGGATGCTGCGCATGCCCATGATCGAGAGCACCTTCGAGATCGAGATTCTGCCATTCGAGCCGGAAGGATTCGTCGAAATCGTGGCCGCGCAGTTGCCTGAGGAGTATGGGCCCATACTGGCCGATGGCTGCTCTTCGATGGCCATCGCCGTCATTTGCATTCAACTCGGCCTCGAGACGGAGGAAAGGTCCCAGGCGCGTGCGCTGGAAGTGCTGCGTCAAGGTCACACGCCGAGTTCCCGCGTTGATATCGAGAACCTGATTTTTTGGGTGGATCGAAAGGTTCGTTCGTACGAGGCATTTCGCGTGCCCAAGCCATACCCCATTCGGCCGGAACATCTGGCGGAACACCCGCTCTACAACTGATTGCGATTTTGGGGCATCACCGGAACCAAGTATGGCAGGGTCGGCGAGACGGTGTGCATTCCGCCCGGCATAAACACAGACTCACACGGACAGTGGCGCTTGGCATTGTCGTCCGTGTTCGTCCGTGTCAGTCCGTGCTCTTCCGGGAGCCGAGCGTCCTCGCCCCGCTACCCCCTAAAAAATCCCCCGCGTGTCGCGCTGGTTGCAGCGGAGTTGGTCCTGCGGCAGGGTGGGCGTGAGGCCGAGGAGTTCATCCGCGCTAAGGTCGGGCAGACGCTGCACCAGCTCGAGGAAGCGTTTAATCTCGCCCGACTCGAGGATGCCCTCGACGAGGGTCTCGAACTTGCCGATGTAGTCGGGCCTTTGGAAGGGACTGGCGCCGAGGCTGTGGGCATTGGCGACGGCCATCTCGTCCACCAGCTTCGAGCCGTCCTTGAACGAGATCTCGATGCGGCCGCCGAAGGCCTTCTCCTTCGGGTCGTGCGTGTGATAGCGGCGCGTCCACTCGGGGTCCTCGACGGTCTCCATCTTGTTCATCAGGGCGACGGTGTCGGGACGCGCGGCGCGCTCGGGCGCGTAGCTGTCGACATGGTGCCAGCGGCCGTCCTGCAATGCGACGACGAGAATGTAGAAGATGCTGTGGTCGAGGGTCTCGCGCGAGGCCTTCGGGTCCTTCTTCTGCGGGTCATTCGCGCCGGTGCCGATGACATAGTGCGTGTGGTGGCTGGTGTGGAGCAGAATGCTCTCGATTGCGTCGAAATCGGTGATCTTCTCGCGCATGCGGAAGCAGAGGTCGATAATCGCCTGCGCCTGGTACTCGGCGGAGTGCTGCTTGGTGTAGGAATCGAGAATCGACTTCTTCGGCTCGCCCGGCTCGATAAGATTCACCTTGTAGACGGCCTCCTTGCCCCCGAGCATGTAGGCGATGACGCTGTCTTCCCCTTCGTAGATGGGCGAGGGGCTCTTCTCGCCGCGCATGGCGCGATCGACCGCCTCGATGGCGAGTTTGCCGCCGAAGCCGGGGACATAGGCCTTCCAACTCGAGATTTCGCCCTTGCGGGACTGGCGGGTGCTGAAGCTGAGGTGCACGGCCTGCTGCACGGCCTGGTAGATCGTGTCGGTGTCGAGGCCGAGCATCGTGCCGATGCCGGCGGCCTGCGCGGGGGCCATGTGGGCGATGTGGTCCTTCTTGTGCTCGTGCAGGCAGATGGCCTTCACCAGGCTGATCTGGATTTCGTACGCGGCGAGGATTCCGCGCAGCACATCCGCCCCCGAGCGTCCGCATTGCTGCGCCGCGGCGAGAATCGGGGGAATGGTGTCGCCCGGGTGCGAGTAATCGGCGGCGAGGAAGGTGTCGTGGAAGTCCAGCTCGCGCACGGCCGTGCCGTTGGCCCATGCCGCCCACTCGGCGTCCACCCGGTACGAGGCAGGCATGCCGAAGACGGTCGCGCCATGGTCACGGGGATGCGCGAGGGCCTGGCTGCGGGCATTGGCCACCGGGTCGCGGTTGATGGCCGCGATGGCGACGGAGGCGTTGTCGATAATTCGGTTGATGACCATTTCCTGGGCATCGGCATCCGTGGCGGCGGGGTCAGTCGCGAGGGCAGCGAGTTTCCAGGCGAGCTGGTCTTCCTTGGGAAGGGGAACCTTGGAGGGGACGACACGAACTTCGTGAGTTTTCATGGAAATTCTCGCTTTCTTGTTGACTGATGCCCGCCGAAGGCAATCGATACCCGGTGCTGCTGGAAACAGCGGCGGGGAGTATAGCGCGTGGCAGGGGGCCGGCGCCACGATGAGGAATGCCCACGGAGTCCGCGCTTTTCGGGATTCACTCGTGTATAATGCCGATTGCCTTGCACGCGTTCTACGCGATATCCACTTAGGCCGGGCAATACTGGGGAAATTTGAAGGAATGACGACCGATACCTACCAATTTGTTAAGGAAACCGCGCGCAAAGTCATTATCGAGATGGGCCTGGGCAAGGTGTTGCTCACACCGGAGAATTACCACCTCTGGTATGAGTACATCATCGGCGCCAATACGGCTCTCGTAAAGGACATCAATGCGCTGAAGGCCGCCAAGCGCCCGTTCACGGAGAAAGTGAACCAGGCCCTCTACCGCCGCCACATTCGAAATGGGGGGAGCGATCCTTCCTCTTTGCGAAATGCGGAGGAAATGAAGGAGGTGCGCGAGGCACAGGAGCAGACGGAGGCGCTGCTCAAGAACTTGTTGAGCGAAGTGCTGGAGACAAGTTCATCCGCGGCGGCGTACAACAACAACCTGAAGGCGTACTCCTCGCGCATTGCGGAGGCTGAGGGTATCGCGGAGTTGCAGAGTGTCGTGCGCGACCTGTTGCAGGACACCGCGGGCATGGCAAAGTCGAGTGCAAACCTGCACGCGAAGCTGGAACAGGCCACGCACGAGGCAGAAAGCCTGAAGCAAAAGCTTTTCGACGCCCGCATGATCGCCGAGATCGATGCGCTGACGGGCATTCGCAATCGGCGCGGCTTGGATGCCGAGCTGGAGGCACTGCTGGAGACATACGAGTCAGACGGCTCGCGTTTCTCGGTCATCATGGTCGATGTGGACCACTTCAAGCCGTTCAACGATACCTACGGTCACCAACTGGGCGACGAAGCGCTGCGGCTGGTGGCCAAGGTGATGGCAGAGACCGTGGACGACGACGGCATCGCCACGCGCTATGGCGGCGAGGAGTTCAGCGTGCTCGTGCCCGGCTCTGGCCTTGAGGGCGCGCGTTACATGGCCGAGCGCATCCGTGTGTGCATCTCGAAAATCGAGGTGCCGTCACCCGATACGAAAGAGCGCGTAAAGGGCATCACGGCGAGCCTGGGTGTGGCCGAGGTTCGCGAGGGCGACACGGCGGACTCGGTCTTGAAGCGTGCGGACGAGGCACTGTATTTCGCCAAGCAGAGCGGCCGAAACCAGGTGAAAACCGAGGCCGAAATCATCGAGATGCAGCAGGCGGGTTAGCAGCCCGCGGCGGTTTCCTCGAGTCCCTTCAAGCGGCGCTCCATTTCACGCATCGGCATCAGGTCGCCCTTGCGGTTGGCGGCGGCGATGCCCGCACGGTACGCGGCGATCGCGCCGGCGGTGTTCCCCATGAACTCGTGGCACTTGCCGAGGTTGAGGAACGCGGCGCTGTAGTCTTTCTGCACCTTCGTGGCCTGCTCGAGGTAGGGCACGGCCTCGGCATACGACTGCAACTGCATATGCGCCGCGCCCATGCCGAATGTGGCCAGCGGATCCTCCGGGTCGATCTCGAGCACCTCGGCAAACATGGCGATACGGCCGCGCGCTTCCTGCTCGATGCGCGTGCGTTCCTCGGCGGCGATATCGGCGGCCTTGCGCTGTTGACGGACCTCGGCGATTTGAAGCACCGCCGCCTTGGCCTTTTCCTCCTCGGCATCCTCGATGCGGCCTTGCTGCATGTAAAAAACCGAGAGGTTCGTGTGCGCCATGATGCAGTTCGGGTTCATTTCCGCCAATGTCTCCATCACAGCGATGGCCTCGTCCACGCGCCCGTGCCGGTTGAGGATCACGCCCAGGCTTTCGTAGGCATCCTCGAAATCCGGTGCGGTGAGCACGGCTTCCTGCAAGAGCTGGATGGCTGTCTCGTCGGTGTCGTCCGCGTCCTGCTCGAACTTCGACAGGGCCTCGTTGTACAGCGCCTGCGCACGCTCCATGGGGGGTGCCGGCTCGACAAACGGCAGGGCGACAATTCGCGTGTCCACCAGTGGCCCGCCTTCGCCAAATTGCAGGCTGTACCGCGCGCCCGGCGCCCGGTGAATGCGCTCGACATAGGCGATGGCGATGGGGGTATTGAGCGTGGGCGAGTAGCAACGGCTGCGCAGGGCGCCGAAGCGCTCCTCATCGAGAAAGAGCGGGGTGCCGCTGTCGAAAAGGGGGGAATCCTCGGCAAGTACGAGGCCCATCAAGGCGAATTTCGGCGGCGTGTACGCCTTCATCTTTGCGACGACTTCCTGCCCGACATAGCAGCCCTTGCCGTAGTCGACGGCCAAGCGCTCAAGGGTGGTCTCGGGCAGGCGATTTTCCGCGCTGAAGTCGACCCCCACGCGTGGAATTCCCGCCTCGATTCGCAACACTTCGCGAGCCTCGGGCTCCACCACCGCCGCACCACGGGCGTACAGCCGATCCAAGAGGGCGCTCCCCTCGCCGCGCTCGGTGAGGAACACGAAACCGTCCTCGCCGGACACATTGATGCGAAACGCCAAGGCCTGGAGGCCGTCGATCAGCACGGGTGCAACACCGAAGGGCTTCGTGGGCAAGTCGCGCGCGGCGCCGGGGTCGCAGGCGAGGACAACCGCCAAGGCTCGCGGCCCTTGCAAGACGACCTGCTCGAGATCGTCGCTGTCGTCGTGCAGCTCGGCCTTTTCGAGGAAGAGGTGGGCGTCGAGGCTGGCGAGCAACGCGTCGCACGAGGCCGCAGGCACGAGCATCCAGTATTCATCCTCCCAGTGGTGCAGGGAGAACGCGGCGATGACATGCGCCTTGCGATCCAGATGGGCCGAGGGATGCCCCTGGCCGGAATCGAGCGAGGTGACATTGTTCGTGGTCTGCGTTTGCAGCCAGGAGGCCGCATCGGGCCCCGTCACCCGCACGAAGCCCCAATCCGCCCGTAGCCACGCGCCTGCATACCGGCGCACGGCGAGTACTTGGTCGGCGATGAGGTTGTCGGGCGTGGCATTCATGGGTGTCACGGGCGCCATTCAGGCATGGGTTGGGAGACGCCCGACGGGCGTCAAACGCTGAAGGATTCGCCGCAGCCGCAGGTGCTCGAGGCGTTCGGATTGGTGAACACGAAGCCCTTGCTGTTGAGGCCTTCCTTGTAATCGAGCACGATGCCCTTGAGGTAGATCGAGGACTTGCGGTCCATGAAGAACTGCACGCCGTCCTGCTCGAACACATTGTCGTGCTCGTGGGGACGATCAAACGCGAGGACATAGGACAAGCCGGAGCAGCCTCCACCCTTGACGCCCAGCCGGACGCCCTCGGCGATTGCCTCGCGCTCGATGAGCCGCTTCAACTCTACGATCGCGCCCTCGGTGGCGGTCACGAGGGCGGGTTGGCCCTGCTCGGCGGTTGCCGTTTCGTGCGTAGTTGCCATGGGTCTCCTTCTCCCGATACCCCTGTTGCATTCCATCCACGGTGAGAGTGTCCGCTGCCCGCGTGGGCGCCGGGTCTCAACCGTCGTTGTCGTCCGCGGCCGTGGCGGCCTCTTCGCGCGTCTCGTCCTTGGGCCGAATGAGGTCATCCAGCACCTCGAGGAGCAGGTCGGCGTCCACGCCGTAGGCGGCGCACACCTGGCCGACCGTTTCCACCTCGCCGATGCCGCAACTGCCGCATCCGCCGAGGCGGAAGGCGGCGAATACCTCGCGAACGCGCGGGTGCACGGCCATGGCCTCGGCGATGGGCATGTCGAGGCGGAAGTACTCCCTGCCCTCTTCATACTCGATACCGGGATCGAGGCCGGCTTCCGCGCCCTCGGGCGGATCCTGCCAGAGTTCCTCGAACTCCTCGGGCGACGAGGCCTGCATGGCCCACATATCCGTCATTTTACGGACAAGGGGCCGCGCAACGCACTCCAGCTCTCCGGTGGCGGGCGTGTAGGTCATATGGCGCACGATCTCGAACGAATCGTTGCACTCATAGAAGACCCAGGCCTCGCCTTTGCCGGGAACGGGCTGACTTGTCTTGTAATACAGCATAAAATACCTTCCGCAGGCAAAAACGGTGCCGCGGCACCCGGTTATTCCCGGGGCCGCGGCGCCAATTGTATCATGCCCGGCGGGCACAAGGCCCACCGGCGCCGGATTTACTCGTGGTAGGCCGTCGTGGTCAAGGGATCCTCTTTCTCGACGAGGGGGGTCAGGGAGGCGGTGTTGATCGGATCCGGTACGCTGGCACGGTTCTGATTCCAATGCGATTGCCACTCTTGGGGTGACTTGTCCTCCGTGACGCCCCACAACTGCCGAAGCGCCTGCTCGCTGGCGACCCGCACGCGCGCGTTGGGGCTGCTCAGTGCATCCAGCAAGGCCGGGGTGGCCGCGCGGGCGCCGGTCTGGCCGAGGCTCTGCGCGGCGATGACCTGCACTTCCGGCTCATGGTCGACAAGCCCCTGAGCGACCGTCGCCACGACTTCCCCGCCTCCCACGCGCGCCAATTGGGCGAGGGCGGCGCTGCGGCTGGTGGGGTGCTGCTGCGACAGGTGCATCTGCGAGACTTCGCGCGCGCGGACGGGGTCCAATTCGGCGATGATCTCGAGCACCTGCGGCAGGTAGCGCTCGGTCGTGCTGGTGGTGACATGGGCAAGGAAATCCACGATGTCCTTTTCCTCTGCGACCGCAAGGATGGCCTGGGCGGCGCGATGGCGCTCGGCGCTGTCCTCGGAGCTGAGGGGTTCGAGCAACTTGAACATCTCGGCCTGTTCATCGCCGGTAAGTCCCGTGGTCTCCTCCATCTGGGTGATATGGCGAAGTGTGTGGGGATTCGTGCGCAAGGTATAGCGGCCGACCTTGTCGTTTTCCTCGATACGCAGCACGGAGCTGGCGGGGAACGACAGATTGCCGCCCTCGACCTCCAGCCGCACGACATTGGGGTGCGGCTGGCTGACTTTACCGTCAAGCGTGGTGCCATCGCGGAAGAAGATGGTATCGGCGCCGGCGATGCCCGCTGCAAATGGCGCGAGCGCGAGCAAGCCGGCCGTGAGGATTCTCTTCATGTTCAAACCTCCAAAATCGCGGGTGGACATCGGATTAGTTCACCAGCGTGTGTGGGCTGACCCAATTAAAGGCCAAGCGGCGGAACTCCACCTGCGTGGTGTCCTCCACCGTGAGGAAATCGGCGACGCGGCGGTCGTAGAACAGGTCCAGGGCGTCGCGGTTGGCGCTGAAGTCACGCCCGGGCACGAGCATGCCGAGGTCGGCCGCCACGATGCTGCCACGGATGATCATCTCGCCGTAGGTGTTCGAGTTGTGGCGGCCCTTGCTGCGCACGATGCCGAAGATGCTGTTGTTCGAGTAGAGAAGGCCATCGAACTGGAACGGACGGCCGCTGTTCGGGCGGCTCATCTCGTCCTCGTACCAGATCTGGCGCAATTGGTCACTGGACATCCACCAATTCGCTGGGTTGATGTCGTGAATCACGGTGTCGGGACCGGGGTCCCATGCGATCACGCCCGCCTCGTTGTAGCGCGTGGCGTGCTCATCATTCGCCACATAGCGATAGACCGGGGCGTTCGGATCGAGCCGGTAGTAGCGAGGCTCGTACGAGGGATCGGACTGCGCGATTTCGTATTCACGCTGATTGAACAGCATCAACTCGGAGGTGGTGAAGCTGAACTGCGGCTGGAAGCCGTCCACGGTCGTCACCGGGAAACCCTGGTCGTAGACGCCTTCGTCGAAGTAGCCGTGCTGCACCTGGTGCCCGCTCAGCGTGCTGGTCCGGTTCGGCTGGCGCATGTCGATGAAGCCGCCGGCGGGGTACTTCGCGGTGTCCGTGGGCCGCATCTTTCCACGCGTGGTGAGGTAGTCGCCCATCATGATGCTTCCGCCCGCCGACAAGGCCAGGCCGTTGCGGGTTCCATCGGGGCCCACGCCAAACTCGCCGGGGGCGTCGTCGTAGGTCACATCGCCGACGACATAGACATTGCCCCGCACGAGGAGCTGACCCCAGCCACGGACATTGCCCTTGATGACGAGATCGCCGTTCACGCTCACGCGCCGATCGATGATGATCGGGTCGTCGTCGGTACCGACGAGGATGAGGTTGCCGTCGTAGCTGCCGTCGTTCTGCAGGGAGGCCAGGGCCCCGTTCGAGGTGGTCGGAAGGCTCGAGCCGGTGTAGGCGGCGCCGTGGGGCACGCCGTAGGCCACGCCGGACTGAATCGAGCCGCTTGCATCCGGATCGCCCGAGAAGGTGATGGAACCGTTCGAGGCGTTGACAACCTTCTGGAACTCCTCGTCATCCACGATGCGATTGTTGTTTTCATCGGGGAAGGGGGCGGGGAATTTCTCGGGAAGCGAGCCGTCGGTCATGAGGGTTTTGTCCGTCGGGTAGTTGAGGTAGAGATTGGCGAACTGCTCGGGCCGGCCGTCGCCATCGACCGAGGCCGCGGACAGGGAAACCGTGGAGAGATTACCATTGTCATCCTGCATGAGCTTGCCGTTGGTGTCATCAAACTGCCAGCCGCGCAGGGTCGAGTTTCCGATCTGATTGGCCGAAAGCTGATTGCCAGCGTGGTTGTAGACTTCCCCGCGGGTATAGACCGTACCGGCCACGCGTGAGTTGATGTTCTCATTCGTGCGAATCATCAAGGACTCGAGGGCGGCCACCTTGATGCGGTCGTGCTCGCCGTGCATGTCAGGGTTGTCTTTCCACAGCTCCATCTCGAGCGAGTGGAACTTGGCGTGGCAGAGGATGCAATTGATGTTGTTCGCGAGAATGCCGTACTCGAAGCCGTCGAACAGCTCACCGCCCACGCGCACGGTCTGTTCCGCCGCGCGGCGCTCGCCGTTAAATTCCGCCGTGGCGCGCAGGGTCAGCGTCGTGCCGGTGAGGTCGTCGGTGCGGTCGAGCCGCAATTCCGTGATGGCCGCGCCGCTGGGCAGCACATAGGGGTCATCCTCGGTGAAGAAAAAGGTTGGCTGCCCAATATCGAACTGGCCGTTGCCGTTGAAGTCGAACTCATCCCCATCCATGATGCCGTTGCCGTTCAAATCCTCGTTGTTCTGCACGATGTTGTTGATAAACACTGCATACGAGGCGAGGTTGCCGGTCGTATTGCCGGAGGTCTGGCGGTATTGATTCCAGATTCGCTCGATGCCGATGTCGATTCCGGCCTGGCAGGCCTCGTCGAGGATCGTGCGGCTCACGGCGAAGTCGGTCTGGGTGCGCTCGGTGTAGACGATGGCGCCCAAGGTCAGTACGGCGCCCGCAATCACGGCGATTGCGAACAGGGCGAACATCAGGGCCATGCCCCTGCGGGTCTGTCGGGAACGCTTCATAACGGCTCCCTCCTCTGGTTGCGGGCCACCATGGTGCGGGCGGCCATATCGCGCTTGGGGTGAATCCATGTCGTTCAGCATGGGTCAGTTCAACAGATAGATCGTGCTCGTGACCTCCGAGGTCACGGGGAAATCCGTCCGATTGCCTACGAGTTTGTTGGCCGTGGCCGTAATGACGACGCGGTCCCCTTCGAGCTGAAAGTCGACCGCGGCCAGGTTGTTGGCCGTGCCCACCTGTACCGTCTCGCCGGGACCATTGAAGGTGCCGTCGCCGTTGATGTCCTCCAGGCGCAAAATACGCCGGCTCAGCACGCCGTCGCCGTCGATGTCCTCGCCCGGGTCCAGCATGGCGTTGCCGTTGATATCCTCGGTGAAGAAGCGAAAGCGCACCGGGCGTGACCAACGCGCGCCGGAGCCGTCAAGGGGGCGCTGAAACACGATCTCAACCGGCACATTCGGGCTGATATCGCGATTGATGCGAACCGCCTGCAGCGGGGGGGTCAGGGCTGGGTTCGGGGTCTTCGAGGCCAGCTGCAGCTCGTCGGACATCAGCAGGATCACTTGGCGGAGGTCGGACTGCGTGCGGGTCTTGGCATCGGCCAACACGGTGGCCTCGGTGGCCCCGCTCACCGCCACGAGGGCCAGCAGGCCGAAGATGGTCAACAGGCCCATGACAATCACGAGCTCGAGAAGTGTAAAGCCTTTGGTGGAGTGCATCGCGTCCGCCTCCTTATTCGCCGGTCAAGGCGGTGCCCAATTGCACGCGCACCGGCCTTCCCTGCATGTCGGTGAAGATGGATACCACCGTGATTTCGAGTGGATTGGCGGTGGGATCGGCGTAGGTCACCAGGATCTGCTCACCCGGCAGGTTGCCGCCACCCGCGACCGCTTCGCCGTGGGGCCAGCGTGCCAGTATCGCCGCGGGAAAGGGCTGTAAGGGGTCATCGCGAACTTCACGCATTTCCGCGAGCACGCTGCGCGCATTCTGCGCGGCGGCCGAGCGCATGTTCTGCATCTCGATATTGGCGTGGTAAGTCACGAGCGCTTGCGCCGTGGAGCCGAGCACGACGGCAAACAGCGCCATGGCCAGGGTTAGCTCCAGGAGCGTAAACCCGGCGTTGTTGTGACGCCGCGTCCGTCCGATCGCACTGCAAATTGGTCGTTTCATTGCCTTCCCCCTGTCGAACACACTTGTGCACATGGCTCGATGCCAAATGGCAAAGCGATGCCGGTATGCGTTGGTCCCGGTATATTCGCACCGCAGGTCAGCCTAGAAAGCCGGGCTGCGGTGTCCCCCACATGCGGCATGCGTGCCGATCATGTGCCTCACAGACAGCAGTCTGCCATAGATTCTCGGAAAAGGCTAGTAATCGTCAAGTTTTTTTACTGTTAGCGAATCGCGCGTAGTGCAGCCTTGACTAACTCCTCGTCGGAGGCGTCCTCGCCCAGAATGTCCCGCGCGGTGCGGGCCGCGCGCTGGGCCTCGTTGGGCGTGCAGCCCAGCGAGATGAGCGCCAGGGCGATATCGTCCTGCTCCTCGGCAACGGCGGCGGCCGGCTCGCCGAGAATGGCGCTGAGTTCGGCGTCCTGCCCCATTTTGGCTCGCAGTTCCAGCACAATACGCTGCGCGATCTTCTTGCCCACCCCGTGCACCTTGCTGAACGCCGCCACATCCTGCGCGTTGAGCGCCTCGCCAAAGGCGCGAACGCCCATGCCGGAAAGAATGGCCATCGCCACCTTCGGCCCGACACCGCTCACGCCGAGCAGCAACCGGAACAGCGCGCGCTCTTCCTCGCGCAGGAAGCCGTAGATAGTAAAAGAGTCTTCGCGGATATAGCAGTGCGTGAGCAGGGTGGCCTCGGCATCCTTGACGATATGCCGCAGCACGCCATCCGGCACGAGGAGTTCATACCCCACGCCATGGACATCCAGCTCGACGCGTCCGGCCCCTTTTGCGGCCACGATTCCTCGTAGAAAAGCAAACATGGCGGGATGATAGCGCATCGGCGTGAGAAATAGTGACCCGCGAGCGGATTGAATTCACCTCTCGACGGCTTTGACCCAAAAAGGAACGCTGTCGCTGAATTCGGCCGTGCGCCGGGGTGCATCCTCACCCGTCCTGCGCTATAATTTCGGTTTACGCGCCAAAGGGGAGCAGGCAGGGTGCATGCCTCGCTCCCGGTGCTTGGCGCATTGCAGCATGCATTGGGGGACTCTCCGTTTATGGCAACACCACGCATTCTGGTCGTGGATGACAATCCGGCTGTCCGGGACGAGGTCGAGACGGTACTTCGGCTGGACGGTTTCGAGGTGCGGACCATCGAGGACGCCATGTCCGCGCTGCGGGAGGTCGAGACCTTTCGGCCGGACCTGCTGGTGCTGGATGTGACGCTGGTGAAGCCGCACCCGGATGGCTCGGGCGGGGTGGATGGCATCGACCTGTTGCGGAAGCTTCGGGAGCACTCCGAGGTGCCGGTGCTGATGCTCACGGAGACGACGATCGGCTTCGTGAAGGTCGCCGCGCTCAGCATGGGGGCGGATGACTACCTCACCAAGCCGTTTGACCCGGCCGAGCTGGTGGCGCGGATTCGGGCCATCCTGCGGCGCGCGACCGGCCGCGCGCGCGAGGAGCGGCCGCTGGCCTTCGGGCATCTGCGTATCGACCCGGCCGGCCGGCGCGCGTGGAAAGACGGCCAGACGCTCGACCTGAGCGCCATCGAGTTCGACCTGCTGATTACGCTGGCGCGGCAACCGGGCCGCGCGGTAAGCCGCGAGGAGTTGCTCGACCGTGCCTGGCCGGACAACCGCGACGGCGACACGAAGGTGGTCGAGACCTACATGCGGCGATTGCGAAAGAAGATCGAGCTGGACCCGAAGAAGCCCGCCATCATCGTGACGGTTCGGGGCAAGGGGTACCGGTTCAAGGAGGGGGCGGCGTAAGCGCCGCCGTAAAAGGGACTTCATTCCGTGGAAGTGATTATCCGTGACTCGCAAGTGATGGCGCAGCGCCTCACCGCCGCCCTGTTGGCCGATGCCATCAAGGCCAAGCCAACGCTTGTGCTTGGTTTGGCCACGGGCCGCACGATGGAGGCCCTGTACGCCCTATTGGTGGCGAAGCACCGCGACGAGGGCCTCGATTTCAGCCAGGTGACGACCTTTAATCTGGATGAGTACATCGGCCTGCCGGCGGACAGTCCCTATTCGTACCGGGCCTACATGAATCAGCACCTGTTCGACAAGGTCAATATCGACCCTGCGAATACGCACCTGCCCGATGGCACCGCCGAGGACCTCGACGCGGCGAGCGCGCACTACGAGGAATTGATCACAGAGGCGGGCGGCATCGACCTGCAACTGCTGGGCATTGGCCGCTCCGGTCACATTGGCTTCAACGAGCCGCTGTCGGCGATGTACTCCCGCACGCGGCCGAAGGCCCTCACGCCGACAACGGTTGCGCAGAATGCGCCGCTCTTCCCCAATGCCGAGATGATGCCCCGTCGGGCCCTCACCATGGGTGTGGGCACGATCCTCGATGCCCGGCGCTGCATCATGCTGGTGGTGGGCGAGGAAAAGGCGCAAGTGCTGGGGAAGGCCGTCGAGGGCCCGGTCACCTCGATGATCTCCGCCACCGCCCTCCAGCTGCACCCCAAGTGCACGGTGATCTGCGACCAGGACGCCGCCAGCCACCTCTCGCACCGTGAATACTACCGCTGGATATTCGAGAACGAGCCCGAGTGGCAGCCGTATCACTAGTGCCTGTTACGCCCCGAGGCCGGCAATCCAGTACACGAGGGCGATGAGCCCAACCACCCAGCCCCAGAAGATCGCAAACCCGATCATGCCGACTTTCGTCGGGAAGGGAATCTCGAGGTCGGGGTGGTTGATCAGCTTGTGCGGCGGCGGGGGCGTGACACCGGGGGGCAACACGAACGGCGCGGCGTGGGGTTCTTCGCCCGTGACGGGTGTGCGCAGGGCGCCGTAGAACACCTCGAGCTTTTCTTCCGGCACGCGGGGCGTGAGCAGGCTCACGAGAATGCCGACGCTGAACCCGGCGGTCATGTAGAAAAACACGCTCCAGGAAAAGCGCAGTTTGCCCTCCCAGATCATGAACTCGGGCAGATTCGCCGCGTACCAGGGCTGCAATTGGGGCAGGGTGGTGAAGAACACCACCGTGACGCCCGTGACGAAAGCCGCCCATGCCCCGGCGACGGTCATCCGCCGCCAGAAGAGCCCGAGCCAGAACGCGGCGCCCATCACGGCCTGCATGCGGAAGAACCACTCGAGACCGGTGGGCACATCGGGGATGAGGTAGGCGAAGCTCAGGCCACCGACCACCACGCCGAGCGAGGCGATACGCCCGACCCAGAGGTAGTGCTTCTCATCGGCATTGGTCACGATGTAGCGGCGCCAGAAGTTCTGCGTGAACAGTCCCGAGCAGGACACCATGAAGGCGTCGCAGGAGGACATGATCGACGCGAGCAGCGCTGCGAGGAAGATGCCGACAAGGCCGGGCATGATCGTTGGCAACAAATCGCGGGCGACGAGGCCGTAGACCAGGTCGGGGGAGGTATCCGGCGAGGTGCCTGTCAGCTGCGGGTAGAGCACGATGCCGCAGATGCCCACGAGCATCCAGGGGATGGTGCAGAAGCGCTTGATGAGGTTGCCCGTGGCGAATCCGAAGCGGCCGTCGAATTCCGTGCGGCCGGCCGAGCACACGCCCATGATGTGCGGCTGTGTCACGATGCCGACGAGCGCGAGAATACCGGTCATCACGACATGAAAGCCGTTGATCTCGCCGGGGGAGACGATGGTGAATACGGTCGGGTCCGCCACGCCGGCGCGGAGCCCCTCGAAACCGCCGACGGCCTTCAGGGCCACAGGCAGCAGCATGAAGGACAGGATGATCGTGAGGATGCCTTGGATGAAGTCGGTGAAGATCGCCGCGGCCAATCCACCCGCGACGCCGTAGGCCACGAACATGACGGTCATGGCGACGACGGCGTAGTTGGCGGGAATGGCCCCGTTGGAGACGGCCTCGACCATCTTGCTGCCGCCGAGAAGCAGCACGCCGAGGTTGAGCGTCAGTTGCGACACGCCGACGATGGCGTAGAGTCCGCCCACGCTGCTGTCGTATCGCTGCTCGAAGAAATCACCGGTGGTGAGGCAACGGCTGCGGCGCATGATGGGGGCGATGAGCCAGTAAAACGGCGTGGCGAAGAGCCATAGCCACTGGTACCAGATGCCGGACATGCCGCTGGTGTAACTCTTCGACGATACCCCGACGGCGTCGTTGCCGCTGGTGCCGGAGCCAAACGCGAAGAACATCATGAACCAGCGGTTCTGCGTGCGGCCCGCCATGAAGAAATCGGCCGTATCCTTCACACGGGTGACCATGTACACCCCGACCCCGGTAATGCCGACGAGGTATATGCCCAGCATCACCCAGTCCCAGAAATCAATTCCGAGCATGCGCCGCTCCCAATCGCGATTTGTGGTAAGTCCCCTGCAAAAGCGGGCAGGATGCCGAAAGGGCCTGCGAAAAACAAGCGGTGATCACCCGAAATGGGGCGGACAAAGGCTTGCCTGTGACGACCGAGCGTTGACCCACGCCGAGCCCGGCGCGTATATTAGGGCACGAATGCAGTCTTTTCTGGTCATTACGCCAATCATTCCGCCACAGCAGCCGCGATTTCGACCCGAAAGCGCAAGGAGATTCCACCCAATGCGAAAAGCACTCTTGAGCGTGACGGCCGTTGTGTGTTTGCTGGCCCTGTCCGCGTGCAAAGCGCCGGAGCCGCTGGACTACCCGTGGACGCCTGAACGCCAGATCAACATCATCGTGCCGTGGGCCGCGGGCGGCGCGACGGATCAGCTCATTCGCCAGGCGGCCTCGGAAATTGAATCTGCCCTGCGCCGCAGCGTCGTGGTGGTGAACACCCCGGGCGGATCGGGTTCGATCGGGACGGCAGAGGCCTTGGGCGCCAATCCGGACGGCTACACTTGGACTTCGGGTTCGGCATCCTCGCTGGGGATCTACCCGGTGCTGGGCATGCTGGACACGAGCCTCGACGATTGGCACCTCTTTCTCGCCGTGGCCCACATCCCTGTAATCAGCGTCCACCCGGACTCGCCCTACGAGGACTTCGGCGATCTGCTGGATGACCTGCGCGCACGGCCCGGCGAGGTCCGCGTGGCCACGGCGGGCACGGCCTCGACCGGGCACAAGGTCATCGAACTGATCTGCCAGGCGGCCGATACCAGCTACCGGCACATCAGCTACGACGGCGGCAACCCCGCCATGATTTCGGTGGTGCAAGGGGAAACGGATGTCACGCCGCAATTGACTTCGGAACAATCGGACATGATTCGCGGTGGCCGGTTGCGCCCGTTGGCGGTATTCTCTCGCGAACCGGTGTATCTCGAGGGCTACGGCGAAGTGCCGTCGGTGGCGGAATGGTTGCCGGAAGCGCACATGGCGACGGACTATTTCGGTATCTGGGTCCGCAAAGGCGTGCCGGACGAGGTCATCGAGACCATGCAACAGGTATGGGACGAGAAGATCGTCGGGTCGGAGCGCTTGCAACAGTTCTGCCGCGAACGCGGGGCCTTGATGACGCCGTACTACGGGGACGATGCGCGGGAGCGGGTGTGGGAAAGCGTGCAGACCGATGCCTGGATTCTCTACGACACCGGCCAGGCGGCGGTGTCGCCCGACACTGTGGGCATTCCGCGTCCTCAATAATGCCAACCGAATCCTACAACAATAACGGGGACCCCTCGACGCTGGATATCGAGGTTGTGAATTCCGATTCTGTAACACCGCAGGTGGAAGGCGCGGAGGGGCTTCCGCCGGGCCGTTTGCGTCCGCAGACGGATCTGTTCGTGGGGATCGGCCTGATGCTCTTCGGGGCGGCGGCGAGTTTCGAATCCTGGCGGATGCCCCGGTTCGAGCACCTCAATGTTCAGATATTCCAGGCCCCCGGCTTCGTGCCCGGCCTGCTTGGCCTCACCATCGCCGCGTTCGGCCTGATGATCCTCGTCCGCTCCTTGCGCGAGGGGGGCTGGCAGCTGGCCGCCGCGGGCACTGATATCGGCACGAACCTGCGGTCGATCGAGGCCCGCCGGCTGGCGATTCTATTCGTGATCACGCTCGGGTATGCCTGGGGCCTCGTGGGCCGCATTCCCTTCTGGGCCGCCTCGTTCGTGTTCGTGCTCGCGTTTATTCTGCTCTTTGATTGGCGCGAAGCCTCGGCTCATTCGAAGCAGGTCCGCCTGCTGGTCACCGCCTCGCTGCAGGCGGCGATCACCGCGGTCGTGATCTCCTTCGTATTCGAGTACATTTTCAGGGTGCGATTGCCATGACGAGACGCTGCATGCCGATTTCGCAACACTTACCGGTGAGTTTCCGCCATGCTTGACGGATTGCAACACCTCGGCGTGGGCATCCTCTCCCTGCTCACGGTGACCAACCTGTTCCATGTCGCGTGGGCAACGCTGCTGGGCATCTGCGTGGGGATGTTGCCAGGCCTGACGGCCACCCTGGGCCTTACCCTGATGGCCACGCTGACCTTCCACATGGACGCGTCCTCGGCCATCCTGATCCTCATTTGCATGTATGTGGGCTCGATATTCGGCGGCAGCCGCAGCGCCATTCTCCTCAACATCCCCGGCACGCCAGCCAATGCGGCCGTGGCGCTTGATGGCTTTCCGCTGGCGCGGCAAGGCGAGGTGGGCAAGGCGATGGGCATCGCCACGGTGGGCGCGGTATTGGGCACGATTGTGGGCATGCTGTGTTTGGCCTTCCTCGCGCCGATGCTGGCCGAGGTGGCCTTGGAGTTTCGGTCGTTCGAGTTCTTCTGGCTGGCCGTGCTGGGCGTGGTGATTTCCGGGCGCCTGACCTCGAATGACGACCCCCTCAAGGGCTGGATCGCCGGGTTCATCGGCCTGCTTGTCGCCATGGTAGGGCAGGATGCCCTCCAGGCCTATCCACGCTTCGGGTACGGCAATACGGAGATGCGCGCGGGCTTTCAACTGCTGCCCGTCATGGTGGGGGTGTTCGGCTTTGCCGAGCTGCTCGCGGTGATGAAACAACCGGTGTACGCCTCCGTCAAGAGCACGAGCGCGCGCGTCATCCCCAAGGTACGGGAAGTCGTGAAGCACTGGAAAACCATCATTCGCTCCGGCATCGCGGGCACCTTCATGGGCCTCATCCCCGGTGTGGGCGAGGACATGGGCGCATGGGTGTCCTACGCCCTCGCGCGCAGCCGCAGCAAGGAACCAGAAAAGTACGGCCAAGGCTCCGAGGAGGGATTGATCAGCTCGCAGGCCGGTTGCAGCGCTGCCGTGCCCGGCGCGATCATCCCCGTACTGACGCTGGCCATCCCTGGCTCCGCTCCCGCGGCCGTGCTCCTTGCCGCGTTGCTCATCCACGGCGTCCGGCCCGGACCGCTGATCATGATCGAGTCACCCGGGTTCGTGTTCGAGGTCGTGGCCATGGTGCTGTTCGCGAGCATCGCCATCCTCGTGTTCGGCCTGCTCCTGACCAAACCCCTCCTCAAGGTCCTCGAGGTGCCCCGCAACCGGCTCATGCCCGTCGTTTTTGTGCTGTGTGCCGTTGGCGCCTTTGCCGTCAACAGCCGCCTGTTCGATGTCTGGGTCATGCTGGGCTTCGGCGTCTTCGGTTTTGTGCTGCGCGAGCTGCGCTTTCCCATGGCGCCGCTCATCCTCGGCGTTGTCCTCGGGCCCATCCTCGACTCCAACCTCCGCCGCGGTCTCACGCTGACCGACGGCAGTTTGGGCGAATTCTTCACGCGGCCGATCAGTGCCATTCTATGGATTACGATTCTCCTCACCTTCCTCATGGGCACGAAGTGGTTCCCCGCCCTGCTCGGCAAGTCGTGGGCGACGGTTACCGGCAAGAACGGAAATCGAAACGGCGATCCACCCTTGACAGGGTAGGAAATTGGGCTTTTTTCCGTTGATTCCCCTGAATACCCCTCGATTCCCGGTACAATTTTAGGGAGGGTTTGAGGGAGGGAAGGAATGCCCGCCGCTCTCGGATCTGGAGACCTGAATTGATGGACCTGCGCCACGCCCGCCGACTTGTCGTTGCCGTTATCGGCGGCACGGTGCTGCTGATGGGCGTCGTCATGTTGGTCACGCCGGGGCCGGGCATCGTGACCATCCTCGCGGGCCTGGCCTTGCTGGCCACGGAATTTATTTGGGCGCGGCGTTTGCTCAAGCGGGCGCGGGAGCATGCGGACGGAGCGCATGAGGGTCTCAAGAGCGCGTGGCGGGAATGGTGGCGTCGGCGCCGTGCGCCCAGTCTGCCCGATGACAAGAGCGGGCCCAACGACTAGAAGGTATACGCGACCGCGACACCAATGGCGTTTATGTTCACATTATCCTTGAACAGCCCGCCGTTGGAGATGTGTTCGTAGCGAACGGACACCTGCACGCCCGCCTCCCAGCGGTAGCCGATGCCTGCCATCGAGGCAAAGTCGAGGCGGCCGTCGGAGCCGGTGAATTCCTTGTTGTGCCAGAACAACATCGAGCCCGCCTCGCCGTAGAGTCCGCTGCGGGTCTGCCCGTTGAGGTAGTAGCGGAAGGCCAAGCCACCGCCCGCACCGTAGATCTTGCCCGCACTGCCGCCCTCGTCGTAAATGAACAGCGGGGTGGCGCGAAGGCCCATGGTCATCCGTTGAAACATCGGCACCTCGTACTCCAGGGTGAGCGTGCCGTAGTTTTCGCCGCGGTGGGTGCTGTCGCTGGCCGAAACGGTGTGATATCCGGCGACTTCCAACTTCCATCGGCCATCCTCGAATCGGAGGCCTTGGGCCTGCGCGGCAGTGGCCACGCAGAGGAGCGCCAAGGCGCACAAACCGCGCATCAGGTACATCAAACCATCTCCCGGGTGAAGTTTGGAATCAGAATTCGCGGAAGTGTGCGCCAATTCCTGCCGATTCGTCAAGTAAACTTATCGCCTGGAAAAATGATCGCTGGGGCCTGCGTCATGGTTGCGGGTTTGGATGAAATGGTATTGATTGGCTTGCCATGACTGTAGGGGCGCCGCAGAGGCCACTCCATCGACCCGGACGGGAAGAAGGGACACGGATTTCATGGATTGCACGGATTTTGCCAGACACCCGGCAGGCCTGCTGCTCTCCATCCGTGTAATCACGGAAATCCGTGTCAAAATCCGGGAGGACTTGTTCTAGTCCGTTTCGGCGATGCCGCCAACGGCAACGGGCGCGGGTTCATCATGCGCGGTATACAGGCGGCGCAGATACCCGTGCGTTTCGTATTGGGCGCGGATAACGGGGGCCCCATCGCGGCCGTCGCTCCCCTTGGGCATCTCGATGTCCATCACATAGTCGTTTCGCTGGGTTTCGTCGAGCACGCGCGCCTTGTAGGTATCGCGCACCTGCAGCAACATCATGTCCGCGACCTCCTGGGCAAGGTCGGGCGCGAGCACGGGAAAGCCCACCTCGATGCGGCTGTCGAGGTTGCGCTGCATGAGGTCGGCGCTGGTGAAAAACACCTGGCGGTCCTCGCCCTTGCCAAAAATGTAGCATCGCTGATGCTCGAGGAAGCGATCGAGGATGGAGATGGCCCGGATATTCTTGTGCGGCACCATGCCGTAGGTCGTGCGAACCACGAGGTCCATTTTCACGCCGGCGTCGGCGGCCTCCTGCAGTCGGCGGATGATGCGCTCGTCGGTGAGGTGGTTGACCTTGAGAAAGATGTAGCCCTTCTTGCCCTTGTCGCGCTCCTGGGCGATGAGTTGCATGAGACGGCGGCGCAGGTTGAACGGCGAGACGAGCAGATGCTTGAACTTCGGCGCGGTGCTTTCGCCATCGACCTTGCCCGAGCGGATCTGCTCGAACACGAGATCGACCTCGGCGGCGATCTCCGGATGGGCGGTCAGCAGGATGCTGTCGACATAGAGGGCGCCGGTGGACTCGTTGTAGTTGCCCGTGGACAGGCCCACCACATGGACTGGCTCGGGCTGGCCGGGCGCCTGGCGCGTGATGAGCAGCAGCTTGCCGTGCACCTTGTAGGGGGGCACGCCGTAGTACACCTTGGCGCCGGCCTCACGAAGTCGCTGGGCGATGCGGATGTTGTGCTCCTCGTCGAACCGGGCCTGCAACTCGACGCAGACGGTGACGAGCTTGCCGTTGCGCGCCGCGTTGACGAGGGCGTTGACCACCTGTGAGTCGCGCGCGACGCGGTACAGGGACATCTGGATGCCCTTGACCGTGGGATCGATGGCCGCCTCGCGGATCAGACGGATGACATGGTCGAAGGATTGATACGGGTAGGTGACGAGCAGGTCGCGCTGCTGGATGATGTCGAGAATCGGCGTGCGCTGACGGTCGAGCACGGGGTGCTTGCAGGGCTCCATCGGCTCGAAAGTCAGATCGGCGCGGGGCATCGGAAAGCGCATCAGGTCTTTCATGTTGTGGTATCGACCACCGCCGATCAGGGTGTCCGCCTCGCCGACATTGAGTTCGCGCACGAGCAGATCCAGCATCTTCTGAGGCATGGTGGCATCGTACACGAGGCGTGTCGGGCGGCCCGTGGCGCGCTGCTTGAGCACCTCCTGCATCTTGCGGACATAGTCCTGCGTGAAGTCGTTGTCGATATCCAGCTCGGCATCGCGCGAGAGCTTAAACTCGTAGGCCTCGATGTGGTCGTACTCGAAGATGTAGAACAATTCATTGAGCGAATAGCGGATGACATCGTCGAGGTACATGATATTGCGATTAGGAAGCTCAACAAAGCGCGGCAGATTCGACGGAATCTCGATGATGGCGTAGCGGTTTTCCTCGCCCCACATCTTCACGCCGAAGTAGAGGGCGCCGTCGGTCAACTGTGGGAACTTCAACCGGCGCCGCACGATCAGCGGCACGAGTTGGGGCAACACCTCCGACTGGAAGTAGTCGCGCACCCAAGGGGCCAAATCCTTCTCGTGGGCATCGAGATCGCGCTCGTTGAGAATCGTGATCCCCTCTTGCGCGAGACCGGTGACGATCTCCTGGTAGACCACGAGGAAGCGGGTATCGAGTTGACGGCTCTTCTCCCCCACCACCTTCAGAACCTCGCGCATCGGGTGGCGGCCCAGCTCGATCATCCGCCGGATGACGGCCACGCGCACCTTGAAGAACTCGTCCATGTTCGAGGAGAAAATGCCGAGGAACTTCAGGCGCTCGAAAAGGGGATTGCGGCGGTCTTCCGCCTCCTGAAGCACGCGCTCGTTAAAGGAGAGGGTGGAGACTTCGCGTAGCTGATAGAGATGGCGCATGAGCGATACTGTAGCAGGTGGACGGGGCGCGCCGCCATATTGTAACGCGTTATGATGCCGCCCGCTTCATGAAGGCCGCGCTGGTGGCCGCACTCTCGAGGGAGTCGCCCCGGCTCTCGTCCTGCTCCACAATGAACCACTCCACCCCCGCCGCACGGCCGGCCTGAAATATCGGGGCCCAATCGATGATTCCCTCGCCTACCTCGGCGAAAAACCGGTCGCCCGAGGCGCTCATGTCCTTGATATGAAGCAACGGGCAGCGCCCCTGAAGTCCCGCGATGATCTCCAAGGGGTCTTCCCCGGCGTAGCGCACCCAGTAGGTGTCAATCTCGGCGGCGAGGTGCTCGGGTTGGGTTTCCCCGAAAATGACCTCGAAAGGGCGCTCGCCCTCGACCGACTCAAACTCCTCGGCGTGATTGTGGTAGCAGAGCTGGATGCCTTCGTTGCGGAGCATGGCGCCCGCCTCGCCCATTTTGCGGGCAGCCGTGCGCCATGCGGTGAGGTCCGGGCACATCGCCGCGCCGAGCCATGGGACGACGATGCGCTGAATGCCAAGCGTGCGGGCGACGCTGGCCGCGGCGGCCGGGTCCAGCGCGGATTCCTCGAAGCCGATGTGCGCGCTGATCGGGGTGAGGCCGGCCATGTCGAGCGCGCGCCGAAACTCCGCTGCGCTGAGACCGTGCGTACCGGCGACTTCAACGGCGTCGTATCCCATGGTCTTGACGCTGCGCAGCGTGCCCGGCAGATCGGCCTCGAGGTGGTCGCGGACGGAGTAGAGTTGGAGTGCAAAGGGCAATTCAGTCATTGACGGTTCCTTCCATGGGTCGCCTCGAAGCGTCTGCGTTGAATGCACACGGCTGCCGCACCTTTTCACATGCCCGGACCGGGAATCAAGCGGATATTGGAAAGCATACCCCAAGACATCCATAATCCAACGGGCAGGTGTTCCCCACAAGTCGTGTTCAAGCTCGTCGAGTTCAAGCCCGCCCGGGCGAAGCAAAATCCATAAGTGCGGAGTCTTTGATGTATTTCCCTCGATCCCCCCTGTACCGCCCCTTGGTCATAGCCTTTTTGCTTGGCGCCGCGTGTATACGGTTGGCCAATGCCAACGACGGGTACGCGCTGTCCGCCATCGGGCCCGCGCATCGCGGCATCGCCGGGGCGGGTGTATCGAGCCCGGAAAACAGCACCTGGATACTGGTAAACCCCGCGGGAATCGCCGGGATGGAGCGGCAGCTCGATTTCTACGCCGAGGCGCTTTTGGTTGAGCGTTTCGTGATACCCCGGGGTGTGTTTCCGCTCGTGAATGTGTTTGCAGGCAAGGATGTCGACGACGCCAACCTCGCCTTCGCCTCGTTCAGTCTCACCTTTCCGCTGCAAAACGATTGGACGCTTGGCACGGGACTCATCGCCCTGGGCGGCACCAGCGTGAATTTCGACACGCCACGCACCTTCTTGAGTGTCCCGATGAACGCAGACCGCCGCAGCGGATATGAGGTGGCGCAGGTACCGTTGATACTGGCCAAGGAGTTCGACAACGGCTGGTCCGTTGGATTCGGGGTGATCGGCAATGTCCAACGGCTGCGCACGGATGCGCTCACGCTGAACCTGCGGCCGGCGGAAGGGGACCACGCGTGGGACTATGCCTACGGCGGCGGGTTCGCACTGGGCGTGCAATGGCGTGGGGAGCATTGGTCGCTCGGGGGCGGCTACTACTCGCGGCAATGGGTGACGGATTTCAAGAAGTACCCGGATATCATCAAGTACAACCTTGATGTGCCGCAGCGATTGCAGGTAGGCGCGGGGTACCACCCGAATGAGCGGTGGGATTTCCTGCTGGACTACAAGTTCATCCACTATTCGAGCGTACGGCAGCTTGGAACCGGCGCGTTGCGGAGCGGCATCAGTTGGCAGGACCACCACAGCGTGAAGGCGGGCGTGCGGTTCCGTCCGACCGAGCGCTGGACCTTGCGTGCGGGCGTATCGCAAGGGCAATCGCCGATCGTGGATGAGGCGGTGTTTATGAACGCGCAGTTCCCCGCCTTGGTGGAAACGATGGCCTCGGCAGGGTTTTCGTACGGCATTCGCGAGAATGTGGACCTGCATTTCGCGTATAGCTGGACGAAACCGGAGACACGCCGCGAGAATGGCCAAGGGGATCTGTTTTCGATCCTCGGGCGCGGCACGGAGATCGGCCTGAAGACGCATGCCTTCAGCGCGGGCCTGACTTACCGGTTCTGAGACCTACTTCTCGTCGCCACCGTTGCTGGACCCGGCCCGCGGGCCATGGCCACGCTGCAGGAGCGCCTCGTACTGACGGATCCGTTTGTCGAAGAACCCGACGAGGAACTCGTGCAGCACCTTGTTGGACGAGGCGATCATGGAGCGCTGATTCGTCACGGCCGTGTCGAGCAACATGACATCGTTGAGGGTCTTGCCGTATGCATCGGACACGACGCAGCCTGCCTCCTCGGCAATGAGCAGCCCGCCGGCGATGTCGTACGGGGCAATGCCGAGGACGGAGCCGCGACCGGCATTGATGAACTGGTCCGTCACGATCTCGGGGATGTCGCGGTAGAAGCGATTGGCAATGTCGACGACGGCATCGAGCTGGCCGGTCAGCAGGCGGGTGAGGCTGAATGCGCTGCTGTTGCAGGCAAAGAAGCCGCCCTTGAGGGTGGTCAGGTCGATGAGCTTGCCCGCGGTCGGGAAGATCAGCTCAGCCGGGCGCGCGGGCACGGTCAGGGCCCATGTCATCAACTCGACTTCGTGATTCTGCGAGAGCCGGGGCTTGAGAATGCGGCCATCATGGTAGATGCGCGCACCCTTGCCGCGCTCGGCGTAGAAGGTGCGCCCGCCCAGCAGCTCGACGACGCAGGCGTTGTCGACATCGGCCAGGGTGGGGCGCTCGATGACGCGGGTGCTCGCCACGCTGACGACGCACCACTCGAAGCCGCTCTTGGCCGCGCGGGTTCCGTCAATGGGATCAATCACAAGGAGGTGGTTCGGCTGGCCACTGGTGAAGGTGGTATAGCCCGAATCCTCGGAGTAATAGGCGACGGGTTGCTTGGAGTCCTTCAGGTACTGAAGCAGCGCCTTCTCGGCCACCTTGTCCAGCTTGAAGGTGGCATCGCCGCTTGCGGCCTTGCCCACGACTTCGCGACCCTTCATCGCCTGGATGACCGGGGCCACCTGCTCGCGGATGTGCTCCGCCAGTCCAATCAGGAAGTCCTTCGGAAGCGGACGCGAGGCGGATAGGGCCTTCTTCGGCGCATCCAAGACCTCTTCCTCGGTCACTTCCGGCTTTTCAGGGGCCTTTTTCGCCGTGACCTTGCTCGCATCTGGCTTGCTCGCGGCTGATTTGCTTGCAGCAGCCTTGCTCGCGGCGGGCTTTGCCTTGGCGGACTTGGCAGTCCCCTTCTTCGACTTCGACGGGCTGGACTTCGCAGTTGCCATGGTCACCTCGCTGCCCGGCGGCGGAACACCGCCTATGGGCTCTGTGAATTTTACTTTCGGACAGGAATAGGGGTGCCGCAGCACTTGCTGGCCCCCCATTCACTGCGCCACGGGCAGGTCTTCCCGGCGGTATTGCTGCTCCCCATGCCCTTCCCCGGCACAAGGCATGGTAACCCCTTGCAGGGTATAGCCTGCCACTTAGACATGAGTTTAGCACTATTTTCGGTCGATTGTCCAGAAATGGGGCATCCGGCGTGCACGAACACGGGAATGCCGCATCGGGGGCGCCGCGCGGGGCGCCATTCACGCGCAGCGCGCGCTCGTTTTGGCCGCGAAACACCCTGTTGCTGGTCGCGAAACACCCTGTTGGCCGCGAAATGCCTGCCGGTGGTTAGAACATCGCCGCGCTGGACACCGCACTCATGATGCTGCGGTTGCGCTCGAGATAGCGCAACACCTCGGCCTCCAGTTCGGCATCCAATTTGATGGCCTCCACGGCGGCCGCCTCGGGTTCGAAGGGGTCGTGGATGCCGGTAACGCCGAGTTTGGCCTTGTTGGCCAGGTGATGCGCAATATGGGTGGCGTAGACGAGCGGGGTTGGCTGCGGGCATTGGGAAGGCTCCGCATAGAACTTGATCGCATTGACCAAGGGCTCGGGCAGGCCCCACTTCTCGGCCACGCGGGCGCCGATCTCGGGGTGTGAAATGCCATCAAGCACGACGCGCTCGGCTTCGATCAATCCGCACTCGTGGTCGCGCATGTAGTCGTGAATCGGGGTCGCGGCCTCGGGCACGGCCTGCGCGATGAGTACGATGCCAAGGCAATGCAACAGGCCCGCGACATGCGCCCCCTCGACGCCGCCCGGGTCGTGGCCGCGCATGGTCTCGATCTGGGAGCCCGCCATGGAGGTGGCAAGGCTGTGCTTCCACAGGCGCGCAAGGGTGACGACATTCTCGCGGTCCATGCCGAGGGTATTGATGACGGAGATGGCGAGGGCAAGCCGCTCGACCTCGTTGAAGCCCAGGATCACGACGGCCTCGGGCACGGTCATGATCTGGCGCTGGAAACCGTAATAGGAGGAGTTCACCGTGCGCAGGATGCGCGTGGTGAGGGCTTGGTCGTGCTCGATCTCGGAGGCCAGATCGAGCGCGGTGGAGCTGTCATCGTCCACGATTGCGAGGATACGCGCCATGACCTGCGGCAGGGTACCGATTTCATCGAGACTATCGAGCCGTTCCCTGACTCTTTCAACCATTCGCTCTCATCCTTAACACCGGCGTCGCCGGCACGGGCAGCCCACAGCGTTGTCCCCCACGCCCACAGACTATACCGCAGGAGGGGTGAAGTTGCCAACGCAACTTCGGGAAATTCATGACTTTAGTAGCGGATTTCCGTGTTCGGAAGATCCATTCGAAGCGTTTCCAGCAGCGGCCGCCCGATGCGTGTCCCCTCGACATGGAGGGTCTCGAGCCCGCGCAGCTCTCGCAAGGTCGGCAGGGATTCATTGGAGATCGGCACATTAATCACCGTGAGGTGACGCAAATAGCGGTAACGCGTCACCACCTCGAAGGCCGTATCACTCACCCGAACGCCCTCGAGTATCAACTCTTCCAATGCGAGCAGGTTACGCAGGGCTTCCATGCCCTCGTCGCCGACATTGGGGGCGAGGGCGATGCGCAGGGTGCGCAGCCCTGTCAATGCGCCGCACATGGCCAGCTGGGCATCGGTCAAGCCGTCGCCGGCGAGCCCGAGCCCTTGCAAATCGAGCGGGGACAGGGCGGCAAGCGCGGAGAGATCGGAACTGGCATCAAAATCGACCTCGATTTTGACCTCGCGGCGCGCGGGAATCGTGACCGTGCCGCGTGCCTCGGCCAGGCGGCTCCATGGCGAGTCCACGGGCGCCCCCCACTCGCGCACGAATACCGCGCCGATGGATTGGGCGGGCAGGGTGAGGGTGCGCTCGGCCGGCGGCGGAATCTGGTCCAGGCGCATCACGCCACGCGCGGCGCCAAGCCGTAGCTGGACGCCGGGATGGGCCTCGGCAAGGCCCTCGGCGAAGGGGTCGTCCTCGGGCAGGCCGGGCAGGATAATCTCCTTGAGGCCGCTGATCTCGAGCAAGGGACGCAGGCGCGTGGGTGAAACGCGGGCGTCGGGCAGGCTGATCGAGACGAGGGCGGGGTGGCGCACGGCGAGCACGGCGGACAACTCGTGGACGGAGTTGTCGGGCATATCGAGGCGGACCTCATGGTCGATCGGGACGGTCACGATGCCCGTGGCAGCCTGATGGGGCCGCCATGCCTCGCTGGCATCGGAGCGCACCGACAGCTCGCCGAGGGAGCGGTCGCCGGGGAATCGAAGCCGCACGCCTTGCGCTTGCGCCGCGTCGATTGCGTCGGCGGGCAGGGACGGCGGGGGCTGGAGCGTACCGGTGAGGAAATAGACGACATAGCCCAGGATGCCGATGAGGGCGGCGACCCCGAGGACCATGGCTCCGGTTACGAGGGGATTGCCGCGCTCGGCGGGTTTGCCCTTGCCCGCGAGGGTGCGTGCCTTGGAGAGTTGGGCGTCCTTGCCGCTCAGTTCCTTCTTGAGGTTCTCCACCTCTTGGCGCGCGGCGTCGATGGTGCCGGACTTTTCGGATGCCTCGGCGCGCAATGCCTCCAATGCCTCGGCCAATTCACTTTCCGATGCCTGCTTGACCTCGGCCTGACGGCGCAGGCCCTCCATCTCAGCCTGGGCAGCCGCGAGGGCCTTTTCCTGCTCGGCACTGCGGCTCTTGGCGCTGGTAACCTCGGCCTCCTGCGCCTCGAGGTGCTGACGAAGGGCCTCCACCTCGGCGCGGGCGCTCTCGAGGGCCTCGGTCGCCTTGGCTTCGTTGGCACGCAGTGCATCGAGTTCGCCGGCCAACTGCTGCTCGGATTCGGAAGTCTCGCTGGCCCTGCCCTGCAGCTTGCCCAACTCTTCTTGCAATGCCGCCACTTGCGCCTCGTGTTCCTCGCGCTCGCGACCCGCCGCGGCAATGGCCTCCTCGCGCTCGGCGAGGGTGTCCTTGAGGGCGTCCATCTCCGCGCGAGCCTGCTCGAGGGCCTGAGCCTTCTCGGATTCGTTGGCGCGTAAGGCCTCGACCTCCGCGCTCAGCGTCTGCTCGGAAGCCGACTTGGCATCGGCCTGGCCCTTGAGGGAGGACAACTCGGCCTCGAGGGCCTTCATGGCCGCTTCCTGCTCGGAGCGGGCATCGGCGGCGGACTGGATATCGGTCTCGCGCTGGCCCAATTGCGCCTTCAACTGCTCGAGTTCACCGCGGGCACTCTCGAGGGCCTGGGCCTTCTCGGTTTCGTTCGCGCGCAATTGCTCCAACTCGGAGAGCAAGGCGGACTCGGACGAGCTGGCCGACTCGGCCTGGTCCCGAAGGGTGGCCATCTCCTGCTGCATCTGCTTGAGGGCCTGGTCGGACTCGGCATTGCGCTCGGCGGCCTGCTGGACGGCCAGCTCGCGTTCCTCGAGGCTGGCGCGCAGGGCCTCCATCTCGGAGCGGGCCTGCTCGAGTACGCCCGACTTGTCGCGCTCGCTCGAGCGCAGGTCCTCGACCTCGGAGGCCAATTGCTGCTCGGACTGCGACGCCTGCGTCGCCTCGGCGCGCAATTGCTCGAGTTCGGCCTTCAATTGCTGCTCGGCCTCGGCGGAGGCGGATTTCATTGCCTCCTCGCGCTCACGCACCCCGGCCTCGATGCGCTCCATCTCCGCGCGGGCCTGCTCGAGGGCTTGGGCCTTCTGCGCCTCATTCGCGCGCAATTGCTCCAGCTCGGCGGCGAGTTTTGCCTCGGATTCGGAGGCCTTGGCCGCCTCGGACTGTATCCCCTCGAGTTCCTGCGTGAGACTGGCGAGGGCCTGCTCGCGCTCGGCGTTCCTGGCCTCGGCCTCCTTGATGGCCTCCTCGCGTTCCTCGAGGCTCGCGCGCAAGGTCTCCATCTCGGCACGGGCCTGCTCGAGGGCCTGGGTCTTCTCGCTCTCGTTGGCGCGCAACTGCTCGACTTCGCGGGCGAGGGCTTCCTCGGATGCGGATGCCTGCTGGGCGTTGGCCTTGAGGGAGTCCACCTCGTCGCGCAGAACGGAGAGGGCCTGCTCGGCCTGGGCAGATTTCTCGGCTGCGGCCGCGACGGCCTGCTCGCGCTCGGCGAGGGCCCCGCGCAGGGAATCCATCTCGGCGCGGGCCAGCTCCAGGGCCTGGGTCTTCTCGCTTTCGTTCTTGCGCAGGGTTTCCAGCTCGGAAGCAAGCGCCTTCTCGGACTCGGCCGCCTCGTTTGCATTCTGATGGAGCGCGTCGACCTCCCCCTTGAGCTTGGCGACGGCCTGCTCGCTCTCGGCGCTCTTGGCTTCGGCTGACTTGACGGCCGCCTCGCGCTCGGCGAGGCTTTCGCGCAATTTCTCCATCTCTGCCCGGGCGGATTCGAGGGCCTGGGCGGCCTTGGACTCGTTCGCGCGCAATTGTTCGAGTTCGGCGGCGAGGGCGGTCTCGGAGTCACTCGCGGCATCGGCCTGCGAGCGCAGCTCGCCGAGTTGCCCCTGCAATTGCTGCACGATGCGCTCTTGCTCCGCCGAGCGGCTCTCGACCTCCTTCATCGCCGCTTCGCGCTTCTCGACCTCGCCGCGAAGCGATTCCATCTCCTGCCGGGCACGGGCGAGGAGGGCGTTCTTCTCCTCCTGTTGGGCCTGGAGTTGGTTCAGCTGATCCGCAAGCTGCTTCTCGGCCTCGGCACTGCGCTGGGCCTGATCCTGCATGGAGGCGAGCTGGGCCTGCAGGGCCTCCATTTCCTCGCTGGAAGTCTCGGTACGGGTGCTCAACTGCTGGCGGAGCTGCTCGAGTTCCGCGTTGAGGGCGGCCATCTCCTGTTGGGCGGCGATGCCGGCGGCGTCATCGGTCTTGGCGAGCCCGAGCGAACCGCGCAGGGCCTGCGCCTGGTGCTCCTGCGCCCCGAGCATGTTCTTGAGACCCTCGACCTGCGCCGGGTCGAGCAGGTCGGCCATCTGGTCGAGCGCGTTGCGAATGTCGTGAATACGGCTGACAAGCCCGCGGCAGAGCGCGTCGGATTCGCTGTGGCGATCCAACGCGGCGAGATTGTGCGCGCGCATGAACCAGAGCAGCGTGCTGTTGGGCAGGGCGTGCTCCAAGTCCTCAAGGACTTGCAGCGCATCCTGGTGCTTCTGCTGGCGGTAGAGGTCGAGTGCCTCCTGGCACTTCGCCTCGCGTTCCCGGGCGGTGAGCGGCAATGGGTTACCCTCGTGGCTGGTCGCGGCCGATAGTCAATAATGTACCATGACGGGGCACACAATCCACGCAAGCGTCAAATGCCCGGACCATGCCGAGCGCAAAGCTGTCCAAATCCAACCCGAGGGAGCCGCGATTGGAGACCCCACGCACACGAAAAATCCGCCTGATGGCCGGCGCGATGATTCTGCTGCTCTGGATCCCCGCGTTGGCGCTGGGCGTGGAGGTGTACGAGCGGGCGCGCGTGGAGATGGGCAATCGCCTGTTTCCCATGATGCTCAACTACCGGATGTCCCATCAGTTCGGGATGAAGTTCGTCGATCCCGCCACCGCCGAGACTCCCCGGCCTGCGCCGGCAACTGTGCCGCTCACCGCGCCTGCGTCCCCACCCGAGCGCAGCACGGCGCCCCCGGACCAGGCCCATCTCGACCGCGCCGTGCTCGCCGCGGCCCAGCGCGAGATGCACATGCGCGTGCGCGATGACGGCCATATCATCGAGGCTTGGGGCGAGCCGGCGATCGAGACGCACCTTCGCCATCGGCTCGCGTTGGCGCTTCGGGATCCGGCCACGGTGATCCCGATGCCGCAATTCATGGCCCCCACAGAGCGGGTTGAGTTCGAGTATTCGTTCTTTTTTTCCACAATCAATCGTTTTTACTCCGTAACCGTCAGCCCGGAGCGCGAGGCCGGCGAGCGAGTCATTTTCGCCCGCGAGCGCACCCACGAGATGCCCTATGAGGAGCTGTCATTCGGCGACCCGTCGCCCGGTGGGCTCTGGCTCGCCCCGTTTTATGCCTATCGGCCGAACTACCGGGGCGAAGAAGATATTGAATCCAATAACAACTTTGGATTCTGGGATCACGATGTCGTGGTGCCGAAGCCGCATGGCGTGTTTCGCATCGTATGCGTGGGCGGCTCCACCACCCACGAGGGGCCCTCGATGGATGCGACTTACCCGAAGCGGGTGCAGGCCCACTTGCGCGCGCGTTTCGGGGATCACATCGAGGTGATCAACGCCGGGGTCATCGGGAACACGAGCTTCAATATTCGTACACGAATCGACCACTACCTGAAAATGGAGCCGGATTTGCTCCTTTATTACGGCGGCGTCAATGATGTCTGCCATCAATTCTTCACCTTGTGGCTTGAACTGCGCGATGACAAATCCCCGTGGTTGGAGCGCTCCTATGCCCTGCGCCGCATCTACAACCGCAGCCTGCTGCCGCCCGACGACGATATCCGCTCGTTTTTGCGGCGCACCATCGTGCGTAATCTTGCCGCCGCGCGAGTTCACGCGCAACTGGCCGGGGCGGACCTCGTGGTGAGCACCTTTTTGTTTCCCGACCCCGAGCGCCTCCGATGGCGGGACCGGCTCTTCCTCGATGCGAACATGACGGCAAGCTGGGGAGGGCAGGGCCTGATTAATTACGACACCTGGTGTGCGATCATGACCCTGTTGAACGATGAGCTGACGGTGTGGAGCCAATCGGATGGCGGACCAACGCTGCTGCCCGTGGCCGATCACTTTACGGGCGGCGCGGAGTCATTCGCCGACACCTGCCATGTGACCGAGTACGGGATGGTGAAGAAGTCCCGCGTATTTGCTGACCTCCTTGGCGATTACCTCGCTCAGCGGCCCGAATTTCAATGAACGCCCCACCAAACCTGAGGGAGCCGCGATTGGAGACGCCACGCTCGCAAAAAATCCGCCTGATGGCTGGCGCGATGATTCTGTTGCTCTGGATTCCCGCCTTGGCGCTGGGAGTGGAGGTGTACGAGCGGGCGCGCACCGAACTGGGCACGCGCTACTATCCCCGCATGCTCGAACGGCGCCTCACGCAACCGCTGCGGATGGCATGGGCGGACCCGGACGAGGTTGCCGCACGCCGCATCGCCCCTGTCGTGACTGACCCGACGCCGTTCTCGCCCCGGGAGGAAGCGCCCGCCATCGATACCATGGACCCGTCAATTGCGGCGACGCTGCGCGGCGAGATGGTGATGCGGGTGACGGAAGCGGGCGAGGTGCTGGAGGCGTATGGGGAGCCGGCCATCGAGACGCGTATCCGGCAGCAGTTGGCCATCGCGCGTACGCGGCCAGAGACGGTGCACACGGCCGACGCTTTCATAACCCCGCGAGAGCCGATTTCCTTCGAGCATTGGTTCTTTTTCGGCGGGATGTCGCGCTATTACGGCGTGGAGGTGCTGCCCGATGTGGATGCGGGCGAGCTGACGATCCATGCGGTGGATCGCACGCTTGAACGCTTGCACGAACGCCTCGCCGAGAATCCCCCGGCCGAGGATGACCCCTGGATTCAGCCCTTCTTCGGCTACAAGCCGCATGCGGCCCTGTCGGGCGGAGAATCCACCAACAATTTCGGCTTTCGCGACCTGGAGGTGACCGTGCCGAAGCCGCCGGGAGTTTTCCGCATCGTCTGCATCGGCGGCTCGACAACCGAGGAGGGGGGCTCGAAGGAAACGACCTACCCGCGGCTGGTGGAGCAACACCTGAAGGCCCGTTTCGGCGATCATGTCGAGGTGTGCAACGCGGGCCTGATGGGCATGACGACCTTTACCATGCTCACGCGCATTGAGCATTACATGGCGATGGAGCCGGATTTGCTCCTCTTTTACGGGGGCGTGAACGACATCAGCCACAATTACCTCGCGTTGTGGCTCGAATTGCGCGGTGACTCCGCACGGCGCATCGAGCGCTCGCACGCGTTGCGGCGCTACTTCAATCGGCGCCTCCTGCCGCCCGACGACGAGATCCGCGCGTTCCTGCGCCGCACGACGCTGCGCAACCTCGAGGCCATCCGCTTTCGCGCACAACAGGACGGGGCGGACATGATCGTGGCATCGTTCTCCTTCGCGGACCCGAACCGGCTCAATTGGGGCGATCGCCTCTTTCTCGATGCGAACACGACCTCGACCTGGGGTGGCGGGGGGCTGCTGACTTACCGCACCTGGTGTCAAATCATGGACCTCTACAACGATGAGGTCGAGGCGTGGTGTGCCGAGGAAGGCGGGCCCGGGTTCCTGCCCGTGGCCGATTTCTTCACGGGGGGCGCGGAGAGCTTCATGGATACCTGCCATGTCACCTACCGGGGCATGTTGTACAAGTCTCGGGTATTCGCGGATTTGCTGGGCGACTACCTCGAGCGCTTGCCGGAGTTCCCCTGAAGCAGGCTGTCTGCGCGTGCTATACTTTCCGTTTGCATTGACCACCACTTGCGCGCGCGACGAGCATAACCTGCCCCGCCGTGCTGGAATTGGAGGAGCATGTCATGCTGCCTAAGGGAATCGGACAACTCGGCCAGATGGGCAATATGCTCAAGCAGGCCATGGAAATGAAGGGCCGCATCGAGGAACTCAAGGAACGCCTCGCCGAGGAAACCGTCGAGGCGAGCGCGGGGGGCGGCATGGTCTCCATGTTGTTCTCGGGCAAGTTCGAGGTGCTGGAGGTCAAGATTGACCCGACGGTGATCTCGGCGGACGATCCCGAGATGCTGCAGACGCTCATCCAGGCCTGCATCAACGATGGGCTCCAAAAGGTGCAGCAGTTGATGAAAGACCGCATGGCTGAGGTGACCGGCGGCATGAATATCCCCGGTATTACGGATTAGGCGCGGGGAAACCAGCCAAGGGTCACCCGCTTCAAGTAGGAATTGCTGCATGCGCATCGTCTTTTTCGGCACGCCGGAGCTGGCGGTGCCCTCCGTGGCGGCCCTGGCTGCCCGGCACGAGGTGACGGCGGTCGTCTGCCAGCCGGATCGGCCGAAGGGGCGCGGCAAGAAGATGCTGCCTCCGCCGGTGAAGGCATGGGCCGAGGCAAACGGCCTTCTGGTGCATCAACCCACGAAACTCAACGATGGCTCGTTCGAGGCATGGTTGCGGGATCAGGCGCCGGATGTCTGCGCATTGGCGGCGTACGGCCGCATGCTGAAACAACCGATTCTGGATGTACCCAGACATGGATTTATCAATATGCACCCGAGTTTGCTGCCGAAATACCGTGGTCCATCGCCGATTCAGTCCGCCGTGCTGAACGGGGATGCCGTGACGGGCGTGACGATCATGGACATCACGCTCGCGATGGACTCTGGCGACATCTACCTGCAGCGCGAGTCGGCCATCGGGCCGGATGAGACGGCCTCGGAGCTGACGGAACGCCTGGCGGATTTGGGCGGCGCGATGATGGCCGAGGTGGCCGACGCGATCGCGGCGGGCTCGGCCACGCGCACGCCGCAAGACGACGACGCGGCGAGCTATTGTGAGTTGCTCTCGAAGGAGGACGGATACATCGACTGGTCGGCCCCGGCGCAGCGCATCCACAACCTTGTGCGCGGGGCGCAACCATGGCCCGCCGCGCAATGCCGCTTTCACGGCGAGGTGTGCAAAATCATGCGGACGAGCGTGGTGCCCGAGGAGGCGGCCGGGGAGCCGGGCACCATCACGGCGGTCGAGAAGGAGCGCGTCCTCGTGGCTACGGGTGAGGGTCAACTCGCCATTCTTCAGTTCCAGCCCCCGGGCAAACGGGCGATGGGCATGCGCGATTATCTCGCCGGCCACCCGATTGAGTCCGGTGAGAAGTTTGAATCGATGCGGGGTGAATGATCGTGTTTGAAACCGAGACGACGATGTGCGCCCCCCTCCCAAAATATTGCCACGAAAGGCCCCTCCCCCATGCCGGTTGATCTTGTTCGTGATGCTGCGCTGGATGTCATTGCGCGGGTGGTGGAGCGCGGCGGATTCCTGGATCTGGCGATCGACCGCAAACTGCGGCGTGCGAAGCTCTCCGATCGGGGCCGGCGCTTCATGGCGCAGTTGGCCTACGGCACGGTGCGTCATCAACGCCTGGCAGACCACATTTTGCAGCCCTTGTTGCATCAACCGCTGGATCAGTTGCCGCCGCCGATTCAACACATTCTGCGAATGGGTGTGTTTCAGGCCTTGTTCTGCAACAGCGTGACCTTTCCGGCCATGGTGCACACCTCCGTGGACCTGGCGAAGAAGCGCGGACACCAGGGGACGGCGAACCTCGTGAATGCCGTGCTCAAGCGGGTGCCGCAGACGCTGGAGGATGCGCCCCTGCCCGACCCGGAGGGCGATCGTGTTGAGTACTTGAGCATTCGCTACTCGATGCCGCCGTGGTTGGTGCAGTTGTGGATCGACGAGCACGGCGCGAAGGTGGCCGCCCGCATTTGCGCGGCCTTCGAGCGAGAGCGGCCGCAGACGATTCGCGTCAACACGCTGATGCTTCCGGTGGAGTCGCTGGAGAAGCGGCTGGAGAAGGCGGGCTCGGTGATTCACAAGGTGAACCACATCCCCGAGGCCTTGCGCTATGTGGACGGCCCAACGCCGCACAAGCTCAAGCTTTTTTCCTCGGGGCATTACTATGTGCAGGACGACGCCTCGATGCTGCCGCCGCATGCCCTCGGCCCACGGCCGGGGGAGCGCGTATTGGACATGTGCGCGGCGCCGGGCGGAAAAACGACGCACCTGGCGGCGCTGGCGAAGGGCAAGGCCTTCATCGCGGCCTGCGATCTTCAACCGCGCAAGCTGGGCCTGATTCGCGAAAATATCGAGCGCTTGCAGGCGCCGGGAATTCATCTCTGCGCGGCAAATGGCACCGCACCGCCGTTCGCGGATGGCGCCTTCTCCAAAGTGCTGCTGGACGCCCCCTGCTCGGGCTTGGGCACGGTGCGGCACCACCCGGATCTGAAAGAGCGGCTTAAACCGAGCGATATCACGGAACTTGCGGCCCTCCAGCGGGATTTATTGCGTTGCGCGTTGCGGCTTTGCGAAAATGGCGGGGTGGTCGTCTATTCCGTCTGTACCTTCACTCGCGCCGAGACGGAAGGTGTCATCGACCCCATTCTGGAAGAAACCGGCGCACAACTGGAAGACGGACCCCCATGGCAGGACCGATGGAAGATCGCGACGGGCCGGTATCGGATCCTCCCCGAACCGGAGGGGCCGGACGGATATTTCTGGACACGATTGCGGAAGCCGTCCTGAATGTAGTCGTATTTGTCTGGCGTTTTCTTGGCTGGAGCTTCAAGTGGTCGCTCGCGGCGGTGCTCATCGCCTGCATGATGGCGGCCGCGGGCCTGTATGTATTTAATACCGCCTTGGCCGGGGGCGAATATGTCACGGTGCCGGACATCACGGGCTTGCCCGTGACCGAGGCGATGATGGTGCTGTCCGAGGCGGGCCTCGACGCGGGCCGTCAAACCCCCATCGAGAGTGAGCAGGTCGCGCCGCAGCATGTGGTGGCGCAGCGCCCGGCGGCGGATCAGGTCGTGCGGGCGGGCCGGAAGGTCTACCCGACAGTCAGCATGGGGGCGCGGCGTGTTCAGGCCCCGAATGTGCTCTTTACCCGCTTGGAAAAGGCGCGCGAGCTGCTCGAGCGCAACCGCATGCGCGAGGGCTACATCTCGCGCATTCCGCACGACGCGGAGGCGGACACGGTCATCGCGCAGGAGCCGCCGCCCGACGCCTGGATCGGCCGGGGCGGCACGGTGAACCTCTTGGTGAGCGAAGGCCGGGGCACGGGCGGCAGCCGATTCATGCCGGACATTGTGGGCCGCTCGCCGGCCGAAGTGGTCGAGTTGCTGACCAGCCTTGGACTGCGCAGCGTCGTGCTCGAACCCGCGGATACCTCTGTGCCCATGGACCGAGTCCTCGAGCAGGACCCGCCCCCGGGCACGCTGATTGAGTCGGGCCATGTGGTGACCTACAAGGTGCGGCGCTCCGGCCGGGCCGACGAGCAGCCACGCTTGCGCGAGGTGCAGGTGGACTACACCGTGCCGGCGGAGCTGGCGGCGCCCACGGTGCAGATCGACATTGTGAACAAGGAAGGCGTGCGGTACACATGGTTTCCGGCGCAGACCGTCCAGGGCGGGCGGCAGATCACCGGGCCCGTGTTCATCGGCGATGAAGTGACGATCGAGTTCCGCCTCGACGGGCGCCGCCACTTGAGCTACCTCTACCGGGGCGACGCGGACCCCGTCATTACCGATCACTGGCAAAGCCTGGGAACCTGATACGATGCCCCCCATCAAGATTGCCCCCTCCATTCTCGCGGCCGATTTCGCCAAGCTGGGCGAGGAAGTCGCCGCCGTGATCGAAGCCGGGGCGGACATGATCCATGTAGATGTGATGGACGGCCATTTCACGCCGAACATCACCATCGGCCCACCCGTGGTGGCCAGCTTGCGCTCCCATTCCACCGTGCCGCTGGATGTGCACCTCATGATCAGCGACCCGGACGACTACATCGAGTCCTTCGCGGATGCCGGGGCGGACATCATCTCGTTTCATGTGGAGGCGGCGACGCACCCGCTGCGGACGATCGACCGCATCCACGAATTGGGCTGCCAGGCGGGCATCGTGCTCAACCCCGGCACCTCGCACGACGCCATCCAGTTCATCGCCGAGCACATCGACATGGTGCTGGTGATGACCGTGAACCCCGGCTTCGGCGGGCAACAGTTCATCCCCGAGATGCTGCGGAAAATCACCTACATCCGCGCCATGATCGGCGACCGCGACCTCCAGGTCGACGGCGGCATCGACGCCGTCACCGCGCGCGAAGTGGTCGAGGCCGGCGCCAATATCCTCGTCGCCGGCACTTCCATCTTCCGCGCCGAGACCTCCTACCTCGAGGCGATCGAGCGGCTCAAGGAAGTTTAGGCCAAGGCCGCGTGGGCAACGCGCTGCCTACGCGTGTATGATGCCGCGGAACCTTGGGGAGACTGCCGCCGTGTCACGAAAACATCCTTCAAAGCCACGCGAAGTAAAGCGCCCGCGCCGCAGTCCGCCGGGGTCGCCGCCGGGCAGGGTTGCGCCGAATCCGTCGGCGCCGCGGCCGCGCATCCAGGCGACGGTGTACAGCGAGGAGGCGCACGAGGAGTTCCGGGTGGAGCCCGTGACGGCACTGCCGGCGGTGGGCGAGCCGGGCACGGTGGTCTGGGTGGATGTGCAGGGCTTGGGGGACGCCAAGAAGATCCTGGCCTTGGGCGAGCATTTCGGCATTCACCGACTGGCGCTGGAGGATGTGGTGAATACGCACCAGCGTCCAAAGCTCGAGCCGTACGAGGACCACTACTTCCTGGTGATGCGGATGCCGCTCGATGATGACGCTCTGCACACGGAGCAGTTGAGCATTTTTCTGGGCCGTGGGTTCGTGCTCACCTTTCAGGAGTTTCCGGGCGATTGCCTGGAGCCGGTGCGCAAGCGCCTGCGGGACGCGAAGAACCGGATTCGCCGCGAGGGGTCGGACTATCTGGCCTACAGCATCATGGATGCGGTGCTGGACGCCTTCTTTCCACGGCTGGACGAAATCAGCGACGCGCTGGATGCGCTGGAGTCCGAGCACTTCACGCACCCGGATCCGGCGACGCCTCAGCGCTTGCATACCCTGCGGCGTGAGTTGTTGACGATTCGCCGCGCGGTTTCGCCCTTTCGCGAGGCCGTGAACGCTTTCATCCGCGATACGGGTGATGACATATCGGATTACACGCGGCTGCACCTGCGCGATTGCCACGACCACACCTACCAGATTCTGGACTTGGTGGATACGCAGCGGGAAATTGCCACGGGCCTGCTGGATGTCCACTTGTCGTTGGTGAGCAACCGGATGAATGAGATCATGAAGGTGCTCACCATCATCGCGACGCTGTTCATCCCGCTCACCTTTCTCGCGGGGGTATACGGGATGAACTTCGACCCGGATACTTCGCCGTGGAATATGCCGGAATTGCGGTTGTACTTCGGCTATCCCGTGATCGTGATTATCATGCTGGGCGTGATCGCCGCGGAGTTGTTCGCGTTCTGGCGGCTCGGCTGGCTGGGAAAACCGCGCCAGTAGTCGCTCGGCGAGGCCTCGCGCGTATTCTGACCGCCCTGTGCGATACTCATACCCTCGAAACCGGATATTGCCGCACCGGGTCTGTACCGGACCCACGCGCGGCTCCCCCAATTAATGAGAAGGGTACCCCCCAGTGACTCTCCGCGGTTGTCTTCGTATCCTTGGCATCGGCTCGATTGCTCTCGTCCTTGTGCTTGTGGCCCTCGTCTATGGTTTCTGGGTCTATCCCTTCTGGGGCATGCCGTTCAATGCCCAACGCCATGGCAATCCGCCCATCACCCCTGCCTGGGCCCTGGAGGCGTGGGTCTGGGAGGACGACATCAACACCCGCGAGTTCGTCGAGGAATTGCTCGCCGGTTACCGCGAGCACGACATCCCCGCGCGCACCATTCTGCTCGACAGCCCATGGAGCATGCGTTACAACGATTTTGAGGTGGATGAGGAGCGCTACCCGAACCCGGCGGAGTTCTTCCAGAACCTGCAGGACGAGGGCTACCGCGTCGTGCTGTGGATGACCCCGATGGTGAACAGCCAGAATCCGGATACGGGCATCCGTGACAGCCGCGACTGGTTCGAGGAGGCGCGCGACAATGGCTATCTGCTGGGCAACGGCGCCGAGTTCGGCTGGTGGAAGGGCCGCGGCGGCCTCATCGACTACACCCACCCCGAGGCGCAGGCCTGGTGGCGCGGCATGCAGCAGCAGGTGTTTGATTGGGGCATCGACGGTTGGAAACTCGATGGCGGCGCCACGCTGGCGGGCACGCGCCTCGGCGGCGGCCCGATTCCCATCCCTTGGGTGCGTTCCCATCAGGGCTGGATTCCCACGCGCCACTACATGGACCTCTATTATCGCGGCGAATACGAGCACGGGCTGACGCAGAACCCCGAGTTCATCACCCTCGCCCGCTCGCTGGACGCCGTCCTCCCGTGGGCACATCCGGAGGGGTTCGCGCCGATTGATTCCGCACCTGTTGCATGGGTGGGCGACACCCGCCACTCATGGGATGACGAAGACCGCGGCATTGAGCGCGCCATTCGCGTGATTCTGGACAGCGCCGCGATGGGCTACAGCGTGGTCGGCGTGGATGTCGGCGGCTATCACGGCGGGCCGCCGGTTCCACGGGATGTGGACATGCGGCCGATTCCGTCGGATGTGTACATCCGCTGGGCCTATTTTTCCGCCCTGAACCCGCTCTTCCTCAACGGCGGCCACCGCGAGCGCCGCCTCTGGCTCTACGACGACATCGTGCTCGAGGAAGTCCGCCGCGCGGCATGGCTGCACGACGAACTCGTGCCCTATGTCTACAGCCATGTCGTCGAGGCCCATCACGGCGCCGAGGTGATCATCCGGCCCGTCGCGAAGACCGGGTACGACTATTTTTACGGCGAGCACCTCTTCGTGGCCCCGATTCACCGGCCCGAGCACGACCGCACGGTCACGCTGCCCGAGGGGCGCTGGCGCAATTTCCTGCAGCCCGGCGAGGCCATCGACGGCCCGGCCACATTCACGCGGGAGTACAGCCTGCGCGAGTACCCGGTCTATGTGCGCGACGGCGCGATCATCCCCATGAACATCAGCCGCGATTATACCGGCATCGGCGATCGGGCCTCGGAGGGCTACATCACCTGGAACATCTTCCCCGGCGGTACGAGTGCATTCACCCTTCACCACACCGACAACAGCGGGAAGAGCACCCTGCAGGTTGTAGAAGCCGAGGATGCCCTGCGCCTCACCATGGATGGCATGCATCACCCGCACATGCTGTGCATCTACAGCGAGCGCCCGGCCACGGCCGTCACCATCGATGGCAACAGGCTTCACGAGGGCGTCGATTGGCGCAACCGGGACGACAACCGCATCGTGATCCGCACGGATGTCTATCGGGATGGAATCTATGAAGTGCAATTCTAGCGATAAGCGGAAGCGCGCTCTTGAAGGAGTGCGCCCATGCTGAAAGACTTTGTCGAGAAGCTCAAGCAAATGCGGCCGGAGAGGGTCGAGTTCGACCCGGCTTCTCTCGAGGACCCCGTCGCCCTCGAGACCGAGTGGGGCCCGGCCAAGGGCGGCGGCGCGAATTTCCGCACGCACCAACTGGTGCAGGTCGACCCGAACCGCATCGAATTTCGCGCCTCCTGGGGGTCAAAGCTCTTCGGGATCATCTTCTCCGTCGTCGGGCTCGGCGCCATGGCCGTGTTCATCTCGGAGTCAATGGATGGAGACGAGTTCGCCCTCACTTTTCCGTTGGTGCTGGTTGTCCTCTTGTGCTCCGCCTTCGTGGTGGGGGGTATCCTCATGTTTTTCTTCTTCACCGCCCCCATCGTGTTCGATCGGCGCGTGGGCGCATTCTGGATAGGCCGCACCGCGCCGGACCAGACTTTTAATCGGCTCACGCTGAAAAATTACGCCGAATTGAAGGATATCCATGCGATTCAGCTGATTGCCGAGTACCTGAGCGGCAGCAAGACCTCGTACTACAGCTACGAATTGAACCTCGTGCTCAAGGATGGCAAGCGGTTCAATGTCGTCGACCACGGGGACAAGGCCAAGATCATCGAGGATGCAGGCACGCTTGCCGAGTTCCTTGGGGTGCCCGTCTGGAATGCCATCGGAGAAAAGAACTAGCGCGTCGGGAAAAGGGGGTGGGCATGGGCATCTTCAACAAGTTTATGGAAGGGTTTCGTTCGGCGCAGGTGGCGTTCGATCCTGCCACGCTGGATGACCCGGTCGCCCTGCAAACCGAGTGGACGCCCGCGCATCCGGGCGGAATGAAAATGCGAACCCACCAACTCGTGCAGGTGGATCCCGGCCGCATGGAGTTCCGGGCCACGACGGGGGCCCTCCTCTTCGCCTCGATGACGCTGATGGCGGGTATCGGCGCCCTCGGGTTTCTCCTGTTTATTCTCTCCGGCGGGCAGGATGCCGACGACGGACTTAAATACATCTTCGGCCCGTTGATTGCACTGGTCCTCCTCGGCTTTGGGGTTGCCCTGTTGATGTCATTCCTCAAGCCGGTCGTGTTTGACCAGGAATTGGGGGCCTTCTGGAAGGGACGCACGGCTCCGGATCAGACTTTTAATCGGCTCTCGCTCGAGAACTACGCCGAGTTGAAGGAGATTCACGCGATTCAGCTGCTCTCCGAAATTGTCCCATCAAAAAGCAGTTTCATCAGCTACGAGTTGAACCTGATTCTCAACGATGGCAAACGGTTCAATGTCATCGATCACGGTGACAAGGCCAAAATCATTGAGGATGCCGGCACGCTCGCGGCGTTCCTCGATGTGCCCGTGTGGGATGTCATCGACTTCGCCACGCCTTCCAAGTAGGGCCGCGTTGAATATCGCCGCCCTATTCGTCGTCCAGATTAGTGCGCATCAAGACCGGTACAGGTGTAACGGTCAAGGATGCGGTAGGTACGGTCACCACCCGCGTGGTAGGACCCTACGGAAGGACGACCAGCCATGTTGGCGCTCAATCGGACTCAGCCCATCGCAAAGGCCTGCCAGGAGAACGGTTTCTTTGACCGTATCCAGCGCCTGATCGACAGCGTGCTCGCCATCTTCTTCTCGAAGGTGTAGTCGCGGGTGTCGTCCCGTTCGCGGGGGAATTTTCTACGGTACATGCCCCACGGTACATGCCCAATGGCACGCGAACGCCGCGCGATTCCCGCAAGCCGCTGTGCTACCATCCCCGCCCATGGGCATCGGGCTGGAAATAGCGAAAAAATGGGGGGATGACCCCGCCGGGTTTCGGCGGGCGTTGCTTGCCCTCACCCTTGTTGCGCTCGCCGCGCGCGTGGCCGCGATCTTCGTCGTCAACGACTGGCACGCGCCAGAGGACTGGGAGTACGGCGTGATCGCCCGCAATCTCCTCGCGGGCGAGGGCTTCAGCGGCTCGGCCTGGTTCGTGCCCGAGGGCCCGACCGCCTTCATGGCGCCGCTGTATGTCTTTTTTCTGGCCGCGGGCTACGGCGTGCTGGGCGAGGCGGCGTATCTTCCGCTGCAATTGCTCCAAGCCCTCGCCGGGGCCGCCACGGTGGCCCTGCTGGCGGATGTCGCACGCCGGGTCTTCGGACCTTTCACCGGCCTCTGCGCCGGTCTCGTCCTCGCCTTGAACCCAACCCACGCCTACCTCGCATCCCAGATGCACCCGCTCGTGTTTCTAGCCGCGCTCTTGCTCGCCACCCTCTGGTGCGCCTTGCGGCTCGGGGAGCGTGGGACGCCCCTACGGGCTGCCGCCCTTGGCGCCTGCATCGGCATCTCGATGCTGACCGACCCTGCGATCGCCTGTTTCGCCCCGATTCTCGGCCTGTATCCCGTCATCCGGCACCGGCCGCACTGGAAGCGCGGCCTGACCCTCGCCGCCCTCACCACCGCCACCGCCTGCGCCGTCGTCGCGCCATGGACGATTCGCAACTACATCGTCTTCGAGCGATTCATCCTCGTGAAGTCGCAGGCGGGGTTCATTCTTTGGGTGGGAAACCATGAGGGGGCCACGGGCACGCAGACCCTTCTCGGACCCGATGGCCAACCCATGAACGCCAGCCATCGGAAGTCCCCCGAGCTGCTGGCGCACCTGTATGAGCTGGGCGAGCCGGAGGCCTACGACGAACTCGGGCGCATGGCGCGGGCGTACATGGTGGCGAATCCGGGCGAAACCGCCGGGCGATCCTTGCGAAAGGCGGCTTATTTCTGGTGGTTTCCCACCTGGCTCACCGATCCCCATGATGCCGAGCACCCGATTACGGGCCAATTCCGCCACCCGTACAAGTACCCCTGGGCCGTGGTGCTGGCCTTGGCGCTGACGGGCCTGGCAAGCCGGCGGCGCGAATGGCGGCGATGGGCACTCCTGGCCGCTCCCCTGCTATGCTATACGCTTCTTTACGCAATGACCAATGTCGGAAGTAACCCGCGGTACCGAATCCCGGTCGAACCCGTGGTGATGGCTTTTTCCGGCGCGGGCCTGGCACGCATGGCCGCCCGTGGCTCGGCCGAGGACGAACAGGGAGACGATACGCAATGCGGATGTTGAGAATTTTCGGGATGTTCATGGTCGCGGTGCTGCTCATGGGCGCCACGGGGCTTACCTATCTGCTCGTGATCAAGGATCGTGCGCCGGCGCAGCGCCCGGACCTCGTTCGCCTGCCGGACGACCTTGGCCCGCCGCCGCGGGGGTATCCGAACCAGTACGCCGCGGTTGCAGCCTATTTCCTCGGCATTGCCAAGGGCTACAGCCTCAGCGATGAACTCGAGACGCCGCCCACCGTGCGCGAAACGACGGATGTGGAGTATGGCCGCGTGGACGACTACGCCCTGACCCTCGACCTGTATGAGCCCGTCGAGGCCTCGGATGAGTTGCGCCCCGGCATCATTTTTGTCCATGGCGGTTCGTGGCGCGGCGGTTTCCGCGGCATGCTCAAGATGTACACCATCGCCTTTGCCGAGCGGGGCTATGTCACCGCGACAATCTCGTACCGCTTTCAGCAGAAGGCCCCCTTTCCCGCCGCTATCGAGGATGCCAAATGCGCCGTGCGCTGGATGAAGGCCAACGCCGAGGAACTTGGTGTCGACCCGGACCGCATCGCGATATTCGGCGGGTCCGCTGGCGCCCACCTGGCCATGATGGTCGGCTACACCTCGGATATCCAGGATTTGGAGGGGAGCGGAGGACACGAGGAATACTCCAGCGAAGTCGCGGCGGTCATCAATGTCTACGGCCCGACGAATTTCCTCGACCCGAAGGCATGGGACCGCCACGAGATCCGCGATTTCCTGCGCAAGGAATGGAACGACGACCCCGAGCTGTGGCAGTTCGCGTCTCCCATTACCCATGTGCGGGCGGACAGCCCGCCCACGCTGGTCTTCCATGGCACCACCGACATGCTCGTCGAGGTTTCCCAGGCCGATGACCTCGTCGAGCGCCTGCAGGAGGTCGGTGCGGAGTATTGGTACGACCGCATCGACGGTTACCCCCACGCGATGGACATCGTCTTCGCCGTGAATGAGCGTATCCAGGCAGTCACCGCCGCCTTCCTCGAAAAGCACATGCCGGCCCAACCGCGCCCGGAATCCTTCGCCGCGACGCAGTAAGCGCCCGGAATCGAATCCAAACGAAAGGACAACGCCGTGATGCGTGCATTAAAGATAATCGGCGGGGTCCTTCTGGTTGCCTTGCTCCTGGCCACCGCCGCGGCGGCCTACTGGCTCCTGCTGGACGGTCGCGCCCCGGCGAAACGGCCCGATCTGCTCGCGCTGCCCGGTGATTTTGGCCCGCCGCCCCGTGGATACCCCACGGAAAACGCCATCATCGCGGCCTATCTCACCGGATTCCTGGATATCCTCGATCCGGGCGCACCGATCGCAGTGCCCGATGGCGTTCGCGAGCGCATCGGCATTGAGTACGGCCGCGTCGGTGATCGCCCGCTCCTCCTCGACCTGTACGAGCCCGTGCAGGCCTCGGAAGTCCCTCGCCCCGGCATCATCTTCATCCACGGCGGCGGGTGGCGCGGCGGCGACCGCAGCGACTACAAGTACTACACCGTGCGCTTTGCCGATCGCGGCTTCGTGGCCGCGACCATCGGCTACCGGTTCCAGCAGGAGGCCGCCTTCCCTGCCGCCGTCGAGGATGCCAAATGCGCCGTGCGCTGGATGCGCGCCAACGCCGAGGAGTTGGGGGTCGACCCGAATCGCATCGCCGTCATCGGTGGCTCCGCGGGCGGCTACCTCGCGATGATGACGGGCTATACCGGCCATATCGCCGAGTGGGAAGGGACCGGCGGCCACGAGGGGTACTCCAGCCGCGCGGATGTGGTCATCAACCTCTACGGCCCGACGGATTTCACCCAGCCCTCCGTGTGGCACCGCAGCGAGGTCCGTAACTTCCTGAAAGTCGAGTGGGACGAGGACCCCGAGCTATGGACAGCCGCCTCGCCGATTACCCATGTCACCGCGGACATTCCGCCCACGCTCACCTTTCACGGCACGCTCGACAGCATCGTGGATATCGAGCAGGCCGACCTGCTCATCGAGCGCATGCAGGAGGTCGGCGCGGTGCATTGGTACGACCGTATTGACGGCTATCCCCACACCATGGATGTCGCCCCCGCCATCAACGAGCGCGTGCAGGCCATCACCTTCGCCTTCCTCGACGAGTTCATGCCCGCGCGGCCGTAGGGTAGCGGACGCATAGCCGTAAGCCAGCGGAATTTTCGGGACAGGAACGCAAGTCAGAAGGAAAACTTCTTGCGGACAGCGGCGCTCCCTTTCCCTTGGCCTGAAAGGCCAAAACATGCCAGCCCATCGCGACAAAGCCGCAACAGTTCTCGGCGCGCGGAGCGCGCTATGGAGTGCGAGAAGCTTGCTCTCGCTAATTCTTCCCGCCTGCTTGCTGGCGAGCAATGGGCGGTGAAAATTGGCCGTGATTTGAGCGTTGCGGCAGGTCAAATGCCATACACAACGCGAATGGCCATCGTACGGCAGCAAGCTGCCTAAGCAAATTAGCGGCAGCAAGCTTGCCGCACTCCAAAGCGGCTGCGCCGCCCTGGATTCTCGACCGCCCCACCCATTGTGCCCTGCAGGGGCACGACAACGACACCGCGAGGATTACCGCCGGTAGGCGTTTCCGCGCATGCGCATGCTGCCGTCCACTTCGATGGATTGGAGCGTGCGGGTCTCGGCAGGCCGGGGGGTGGAAGGGGCGCGCGATACGCATCCGGACACGATGACCAGCGTGGCCATGATCAACGCGAGGGTGAGCCATCGCTGCGCCACGGCGTGCACCTATTCCGAGGGGAGTTCGGCGGGCTTGTCATCCACGGCGCGATCATGCTGCAGATGCACTGAGAACACCTTGCGGCCCGGAGGCGTGGTGCCGTGAAACGCCAGTTGCTCGGCAAGGTCCGCGGCGCGCTCCGCCCCGCGGCTGGCCCGCGTCGGCTGGGTGTAGCGCTCGGCCGCCTCGCGAAAGCGCGGCTCGTGGAGGATCATGTCCAGCTTCTGCACCAGGCGTTGCGGACGAAGGCGGCGCGGCGACATGCGAACGCCAAAGCCATGCCGCACGGCAATGCGCGCGGACAATTCCTGCTCGAGGTGACTCGGCAGCACGATCATCGGCACGCCGTGCGCCAGGGCCTGGTACATCGTGCCATTGCCGCCGTGATAGATCAGCGCGCGGCACTTGCCCATGAGTGCCATCCCCGGCGCGTACTTCGACATGCGGAAATTCGGCGGCGCCATCGCAATCGTCTCGTCCGTGGCCTGACCGCCCGTGGTCACGACGAAGCGGTAGGGCAGCTTGCTGAGCGGCTCGTAGGCGTTGCGGAGGAATCGGTCCAACAGCCCCGTCGTGCCCATGGTGATGTAGACATTCGTGGTGCCGTCGTCCAGCTCGTTGAACCAGTCCGGCATCTCGCAGGGCAGGTCGTGCACGATCGGCCCGATCGTGTGAAACGAGCGCCAATGCTTCGGCTCTTCGTAGAGGCTGTCCAAGTCCGGCGACATCATCGGCATGGATTGCATCAATTTCACGGCGTTCACCGGCGTGACCCCGTTCTTGCGGTAGACACGCCGACGCAGCCATTGCAGGTGCAGCGCGTTCCACGCGTGGATCATCGGCAGGAACGGCGAGAGCGGCCCCATGAACTTCGTGTTGTACGCGTTCATCACGCCGCAGGCCGGAACCCCGGTGATGTGGCTCGCCGTGCTCACGGTGATGGAGGCGTCGCCCATGATGAGATCGGGCCGCTCCTGCTTGATCAACTCGACATGGTTGTCGAGGATTTTGTCCAAGGGCGCCCATTTGTGGATGTTGAGCAGGTCCCAGGCCGTGATGGGCCACCCGTATTTCTCGAACCGGTCCCAGGCGTAGGCGTGATTCGGCTCCAGGCCGCGAATGAGGCGAAACCCGCTGCGCTCGGCAAAGCCCAGCCGCGAGCGCGGGTTCGTGGGGTCTTCGCCCACGAAAACGACCTCATGGCCGCGCGCCTCGAGGGCCCGGGCAACCTCCACCAGGCGCGTCACATGCGCCAGCAGATAGCCCAGCGGAAACATCATGACCTTGAGGCGGCGCTTGCCGCGCGGGGCATTGGCGAGGGATTCCAAGGCTTCCAGAGAGGCTTGACTCGGTTCCAGTTCGGTCGTCATGAGCCGGTTCCCGCGAGTTCGGCCTTGGGCCGTTGCTGTACTTCCACACCGCGCTCATCCAAGCCACGGTGAATGGCGTCTACAATCGCACTGGCCAATTTCTTCTCTCGTTTCAACACGGCCGCCACATTGTGGCGCCCGGTCTTCACCGGCACGAACTCCACCTCGGGGAAGGGGTCCAGGAGGTGGGCCTGCACGCGGTCGGGCAGGCAATGCTCCCCATGAAACACCGTCGCTTTCGGGCGCGGCGTGGCCTTGCGGTAAGCCCCCACCACATCGTTGATGGCGTCCGGCCCGAATCGGTGGCGCATCTTCCACTTCACCGCGAAGCCGCCGAGCATCATCATGATGACCTCGAACCATGCCTGCGGCTCGGTGAAGAGCAGCTTGAGATTGAAGTAGTGCTGGAACTGCTGCTTCCAGCTTGTGTAGATATCCGCCTCGAAAATCGGGCTGAAGGCGATGATGTGGTCCATCTTCAGCCGCGAGCCGAAGAATACCGCCGTGCTGGCGCCGGCCGAGGCCCCCACGCAGATGTGGTAGCGCGAGCCAAGCCGCTCCATCACTTCCTGGCATTGCTCCTGAAAGAACTCGACGCCGCCGTCGCTGCCATCCGGCTTTTCCATGTAGCCGATACGGCGCAAGTCGCGGAAGAACACGAGGTTGAAGCGATCGCCCTGGTCCACGAGCAGCTTGCGGAACTCAAAGGCGGGCATGCCCGCGAACAGCACCGCCATCCCTGCCCAGCAGAAGACGGTGACATCGCTGCCGTTGTCTTCCACCACCATGAATTGCTCGTCGGCCGAATCCGGCGCGTCGGTGTTCATTGTGCCTTCGCGGGCCATATTCGCCGCGACATCCGGCACGAAAATACGCGCCACCCACCTGAAAAGCATGTTTTTCATAAAGTGCGGAACGAATCCCCCGGACGAGCACCGGATTGAGTGGACCGTACACGGCGTTTCAGGGGCCCACGATAGAAAGCACTAGCGTACTTCAAGATACCGTACCGATTCAACAGGCTGGCATTACATTTCGCAGATGGGGGAGGTGATATCCCCCCTGTCCGGACTGCTGTCGCGAGCGTCAATCCTCGTCCTCCCGGGGGCCTTGCGTGCCATCGTCCAGCCGCACGAAAACCTCCTCCACGAGCCGCTTTTTGGCCATTTTGTTGATGCGCCCCGTCAATCGGCCGCGATAATAGGTGAATCGGTGCATCCACACGGCGGATTCCGCCTCGACGATCAGGGTGCCGTCCCTCAGGGCCACCGGCCGGCCGTGCATCCAGAGCGGGTCACCAGCCAACTGCGGCCAATTCTCCCAGATGCGGGCCTGCTCGAGCTGCTCGCCCAGGCCGCCCTCCTTCACGAGGTAGCGCAGCACATCACTGATGGGGGTCGCTTCATCCATCCTGCACACGCCCTCCCTCCACGCGAAAATGCGCCGCGCGCTCGCCGAACACCTCGTGGCCCAGCGTCAGGTCCGTCGTCGTGAGCAGACACTGCACGGCGTCATCCAGCGCCTCGAACAGGCGCCGCGAGCGGTCTGCGTCCAGCTCGGAGAGCACATCATCCAGCATCAGGACAGGATACTCCCCCGTGCGCGTATGCACCAGCCCTACTTCGGCCAGTTTCACCGCGAGGGCCGCCGTTCGTTGCTGCCCCTGTGAGCCGAAAGTCCGCGCGGGCGTCTCCCCGACCGACAGGGCGAAGTCATCCCGGTGCGGCCCGCGGCCCGTCACGCCGTTTCGCATGTCCGACGCCCGGTTTTTCTCGAGCATGCGCGCCAGTTCCTCGCCGGAGCCCGCACTGGGCTCGTACACCATGCGCAACTTCTCCGCCGGGGCGATGCGGGCGTAGGCATCTTCCGCGCCGCCCGCCAATTCCTCGATAAAGGCCCGCCGCTCGCGGATGATGACCTCGGCATGCTGCACGAAGGGGATGTCCCAGGCCTCGAGCTGGGCCTCATCCGGCTGGCGCGAGCGGAGCAACTCGTTGCGCTGACGGAGGATAAGCCGGTACTGCTGCGCGGCATGGAGGTACGAGGGCAACAGCTGCGACAGCTCCATATCCAGAAAACGGCGCCGCACGGCCGCCGTTCCCCGCACGATGTCCACATCCTCGGGCGAGAAAAACACCACATGCGCCTGACCCAGCAGATCCGAGGTGCGCGTCTGCGCCACCCCCTGCACCTTGAAGCGCCGCGCCCCCTGCCAGGCATAGGCCTCGAGCAGCACGGTGCGGTCGCGCCGCTCCACCTCCAGCTTGAGCCGAAAGCCCTCCTCGCCATGGCGCACGAGTTCGCGCTCGTTGTGGGTGCGGTGCGAGCGGGCGGTGACACAATACAGCACGGCCTCGAGAATGGAAGTCTTGCCCTGCGCGTTGCCGCCCGAGATCACATTGACCCCGGGGCCGGGAGCGAGCGTCACTTCGCGCAGCAGGCGAAATCCATCGATGGAGACTTGGCGAAGTTGCATGGGCAGGTCAGCACTTTCAGGGGAGCACGGCGTCTGCACGGCGCGGACCCGGTGGCGGGAACAGTCGGAAAGAGTAGCGCGATGACGGCACGGGTTCAATTCGCCCCCCTGTTTGGACCTCGACGCCATGGCGCACAAGGCATGACGCTGGCGTGACTTATGACACCGAGGGCAACTTTCTCGGGTCCAAGTGGTATACTAATTGTGAGAACGATAAGAAAGTATGCATGAATCGCCGTGGTTGGTAAGCCAACTACGGAGCCACCTATCAAGAAATCGGGTTCTGCCATGCGATACGAAGAGCAAGAACATCGCCGCCATGGACGCTTCCGAAGGGAAGCGCCCGCGTGGCTCGATTTCCGCGATGCGCCCGGGCCGTGTGACGCCACCACGCTCGACCTGTCGCGCGAGGGGGCCAGTTTTCAGGCCCGGCAGCAAGTCCGCCCGCGTACCCCGGTCATTCTGCGGCTGATGCTCGACAGCCAGTCGCCCCCGATCGAGGCGAAGGCGAAGGTCTGCTGGGTCGCCCCGCGCCCGGGCGGTGTGCACGAGTTTGGCGTGCGCTTCCTCGACCTGAGCGAGGATGAGCAGGCGCGCCTGGGCCTCTACCTCACCGACACCGGCGAGACGATGCACTAGGCATCCCCTTCCGGGCATCCCCAATCGGGCGTTCATTGTCACGCAATCCTTTCAGCCTATCCTCCTACCCCAAGTTACGGCTCCGCCTTTTCCCGCGACGGTACGCTTTGGTAGCATGATGGCGTCGTGTCCTGCCGCCAACACTCCGGGAGTCGCCACACCATGGACCGCAGTCAATCCGAAGCCCTGTTCGAACGCGCCAACAAGGTGCTCGTGGGGGGCGTGAACAGCCCCGTGCGCGCCTTCAATGGTGTCGGCGGCAAGCCCTTTTTCGCCGTGTCCGGCGAGGGCGCCCGCATCACGGATGCCGATGGCAACCAGTACATCGACTATGTCCTCTCGTGGGGGCCGCTGGCCCTCGGGCACGCGCATCCGCATGTGGTGGAGGCTGTCACGCGGGCGATGGAGAAGGGCTCGAGCTTCGGCATTCCCACGGAGGCGGAGATCGCGCTGGGCGAAAAGATCGCCCACCATGTCCCCTCGATCGAGAAGGTGCGCCTCGTCAACAGCGGCACCGAGGCCACGATGAGCGCCATCCGCCTTGCGCGCGGGGCAACCGGGCGCGACCTCGTGGTGAAGATCGAGGGCTGCTACCACGGCCATGTGGACGGCCTGATGGTGAAGGCCGGCAGCGGCTTGACCACCCTCGGCACGCCCACCAGCCCCGGCATCCCCACGGCCTATGCCGCCTGCACCCTCACGATTCCTTACAACGACCTCGCCGCGGCCGAGGCCCTCTTTGACGAGAAGGGCAGCGAGATCGCCGTGCTCGTCATCGAGCCCGTGGCCGGCAACATGGGCATGGTGCTGCCGGAGCCGGGATATCTGGAGGGCTTGCGGGCGCTTACGAAAAAGCACGGCGCACTGCTCCTGTTTGACGAGGTAATGAGCGGATTCCGCGTCCATATGGGCGGAGCGCAGGCCCATTACGGCGTCACGCCGGACATCACCGCCCTCGGCAAGGTCATTGGCGGCGGATTGCCCGTCGGGGCCTACGGCGCTTCGGCCGACCTGATGGACCAAGTGGCCCCGATGGGCCCGATCTATCAGGCCGGCACCCTCTCGGGCAATCCCCTGGCCACGGCCGCCGGAATTGCCACACTTGAGGTGCTCGAACAGCCTGGTGTTTTCCAAGGCATTGCCGCGACCATGGAGTCCCTCTGCACCGAACTCGGCACGCTCGCCCGTGAGGCCTGCGTGCCCGTCTTTCAGACCCGGCTGGGCAGCATGGCCTGCACCTTCTTCAACGAGGGGAGCGTGCGCAACTACACGGACGCAACCGCCTCCAACACAGCGCGTTACGCTGCTTTCTTCTGGGCGATGCTCGACAACGGCGTCTACCTCGCCCCGTCGCAGTACGAGGCCGCGTTTGCCAGCAGTGCCCATGGTTCCACGGAGATTGACGAGACCCTTTCCGCTGCCCGCACGGCCTTTCAGGCGGCCGCCGAATACGCCATACCCGCGCCCGGGGAGGCATGAGGCGGTAAATTTCGGGTACAATGTAGGCGGAGGCTGCGTACGCTTTGACATCCATTTCCCAGCCTCGTACACTGCGAACCAGCGGCCCCGGCGTCCGCATGGTCTCTCCGTCCCGACACGCAACCTGTGCATCTGAGAGGACACCATGAAACTCATCACCTGCCCTCATTGCGGCCATCGCCATGTAGTCGCCTCCCGCGTCCCCAAGGATGTGGTCGTCGTCATGCCTTGTCCCGCTTGTTCCGACCTGGTCATTCTTTTCCGCACGAAGATCGTCGGATTGAAGCGAAAGGTCGTCGAGGAAGGCTCATTCGAGGAAAAGAAGAGCCATATTTCCGAGGTGATCGCCCACTTCCTCGAGCCCGGCATGATCTGGCCGGACGGCGTGATGACCGGCGAGCCGAGCGCGGACCACGACGACCTCGATGCCGAGGGCCTCGCCGAGATGATGGAGGCCGAAGACGACGATGCGCAGGAGGATCTGTCCTCCGCGGATGGCGGCCGGCCGATCTCGCAGGGAGAGGTGGATCACTTCGTGACCATCGACCTCCAGCGGATCGACGATGCCTCGTACTTCCGGAAGTATTTCTCGTAGTCTTCGACGCATGGCGACCGGTCGGCCATCGCGGCATGCGACGCACGGGGGAGCTGCGCCGCCGAGGGACTCGAGGCGGCGGTGAAATTGGCCCGGGGCGAAGAGGTCGCACCGGAATTGATCCTGGAACCGGCAAAAATTACGGCGGAGAATGCGCAGTCGTGGTACGACAAGGTTACCGTTGGTCCATAGCATTTCTCGGACTCGCCTTTCTGGCGGGCTGTGGCAATTCCATCCATGACTTGGTGCGCTGGAACGAGCGCGAGCAGGTCGAGGCGTTAATTCGGCGATCGCCCGAGGTCGTGCACCAGCAGGACGCCCTCGAGAAGACGCCCCTGTTCTTTGCTGCCACCTTCAACCGGCCCGAGATGGCGCGCCTGCTGATCGCCAACGGCGCGGAGATCGAGGCGGGCGACCGCACGGGCTACCGGCCCCTGCATGTGGCTGCCAGCCTGAACCACACCGCCGTGATCGAGGTCTTACTCGATCTCGGCGCCGATATCGAGACGCGCGACAACTTCGGCGATACCCCCTTGCATGTGGCGGCGTACTGGAACCGGTTGAACGCCATCCGGCTGCTGGTCGAGCGCGGGGCGGACCTCCACGCCCGGAATGAGCGGGGTCTCAGCCCGGCCGAGATGGCGCGCGAGTCGGTGCAGGAAGCGGCGCTTGAGCTGCTCGAAGAATTGGCCGCTGGGGCCGGGGATTCCCCCGCCTCCACTTGACGAAACCCCGGTGCTGCTATACTGGCGCCGCGATGAACGAGCCTTGGACGCGTGACACGCGACGACATGCCCGAAGTAACCATTTTCACCGACGGTGGCTGTGCCCCGAACCCGGGGACCGGCGGCTGGGGGGCGATCCTTGTGCATGGCGAGAAGCGGCGCGAGTTGAGCGGGGGCGAGTCAAACACGACCAACAACCGCATGGAATTGACGGCGGCCGTGGAGGCGCTGGAGGCCTTGAAGCGCCCGTGCCGGGTGACGCTCGTCACCGATTCGGAGTATGTGCAGAAGGGCATCACCGCGTGGCTGCCCCAGTGGAAGCGCAACAACTGGAAGCGCAAGACGGGCGCGGTGAAGAACGCCGACCTGTGGCGCGCACTCGACGCGGCCGTGACGCGGCACGAGATTCGGTGGGAGTGGGTCAAGGGCCACGCCGGTCACCCCGAGAACGAGCGCTGCGACGAACTGGCCTCGGCCGAGATCGCACGCCAGAAGGCCGCCCGTTGATGGCGGCGGCAGGGCCCTAGCGATGGCCAAATCCTCCCGGGCCATGTTGACGACGCGCAGCCGCCGCTTCCCCATCTACCTCGTGCCGATTGTGGTGGGAATCGGCGGTGTGCTGGTCTCGCAGCAGGTGCCCGAGGGCATCTCGCGCCTGATCGTCATCCTGCTCTCGTTGTCCGTCGCGGTGTTTGCCGCGGGCAACATCATCGGCCGCCTGCACAGTACGGGCATACAGCGTTACTTCGTGCTCGCCGGTGTCATGCTCCTCACCGTGGGCGCCCTCGTGACGGCCTCGCCCCTCGGGCAGGAACTCATGAATTGGGAGTATGTGCCGCCCACGGCGGCGCGCATCTCGCGTTGGCTCGGGCTGGGCAGCCTCTTCGTCGGTTTGTGCGCCATTCTCGTGTTGCTGATGCGTCGCGAGGAACTCACGCAGGAATTGGCCTTCCGCTTCTCCAACCTGGCCGAGCACATCCGCGAGGGATTCGTTCTCTCCACCGCCCAGGGCCGCATCATCATGGTCAACCAGCGCTTTCTCGACATGACCGGCCTCAAGGAGGAGATGGTTGTCGGCCATGATGCCCGTGACCTTGCCGTGCGCTTTGGCATCAAGGACATGCTCTCCCACATTGACCTGCGACCCCAGGGCATTGCCTCGGAGTACCAGATACCGTGGAACCTGGAAGGCGAGGAGCGCCAGCTGCTCTTCAGCGGCACGCCCATCTACGACCGCCGTGGCGAGCGCGCGGGCGTCATGGCGACCGTGCGGGATGTAACGGAACAGCACCGTCTTTCGCGCAGTCTCGAGCGCTACACGCAGGGGTTGCAGGAGCTTGTCGAGGATCGCACCCGCCAATTGCGGCAGTCGGAGGAACGCCTGCGCGAATTGCTGGTGCACATGAACGAGGGCTTCGTCACGATCGACAAGGAGCATCGCATCCAGTTCGCGAACAACCGCGTCTGCGCCATGCTCGATTGCTCGGAAAGCGAATTGATCGGCCGGAGCATTTTCGATTTTGTTGACACCACCGGCCGCGTGCAACTGCTCGAGCTGCTGACCGCGGTCGGCTCCGGCTCCGTGAGCCAGGGCCAGCACAACCTCAACCTCGTGACCCGCGCGCGCCGTGAAACGCCCGCCGTGGCCGCCGTGGCCCGCATCCAGGAGGGCGACGGGCCCGTGAGCTATTCGCTCGTGATTACCGATGTGAGCGAGTTGCGCACGATGCAGAAGGTGATCGAGGAGCGTGCGGAAGAGCTGCAACGGGCGAACGAGGAATTGCGCCAGCTCGATCGCACGAAGGACACCTTCCTCACCAATGTCACGCACGAGTTGCGCACGCCATTGAGTACCGTTCGCGGTTATATCGAGATGATGCGTGACGGCACCTTCGGGGAGCTGGAGGAGAAACTGCACTCGGCCGTGAATGTCATGTATCGCAACGCGGATCGGCTGGCGGTGCTGATCGACGAGATGATCGAGTTCAGCCGCATGGAGATCCTGGGCATCCAGCTTTCCGTCACCCTGTTTGACCCGCGGCGGCTGGTGGATACGGCGGTCGGCTCGATTCGCCCGGTGGCGCGGCCGAAGGGCATCGAGATCGTCACCGAGTTGGCGCCGGACCTGCCCATGGTATGGGGAGACCGCAAGCGCCTGGAGCAGTTGCTGGGCATTCTGCTGAACAATGCCGTGAAATTCAGCCACCCGGGGGGGCGCATCGAGGTGCGGGCTCGGTCCAACGAGGAATCGGGGCTATCCGTCACCGTGAAGGACGATGGCATCGGCATCAAGCCCGAGGACCAGAATCAGGTCTTCCGCAAGTTCTTTCAGGCCGACAGCTCGCTCAATCGCCGTTACGAGGGCGCCGGCATTGGCCTGCCCATCGCCAAGAGCATCGCGGATGCCCATCACGGGCGCATTGACCTCGAGAGCGCGCCCAACAAGGGCAGCGCCTTTACGCTGGTGCTGCCGAATTGCTGCTTCGAGCCGGTGACCTCCCCCGGGACGGCCCCCTTCGAGGGCTTGAAGGTGCTTGTCATCGACGAGGACCCCGGTTTCCGCCGGGTCCTGTGTGACCTGCTCGAGGGGATGGGCTGCGCCGCCACGCCCGTGCGCAATGGCTACGAGGCCGTGCGCATAGCCGCCGAGACCCAGCCCGCCGTCGTGCTGCTGGACGAGGTTGTGGACGACCTCACCGGGCGGGCGGTCGTCAGCCGATTGCGCGAGCAACCCGAGACTTTTCATCTGCCTGCGGTCATATTCGCGAGTGAACAGAATGATTCCCTGCGTTCCGCGCTGGATTCGCAGGTGTATCTGCTCGAAAAACCCTTTGATGCCAACGCCTTGCACACGATCCTGGGCGCCATTGCATCGGGCGAGGAACCCGCCGCACCCGGCATGGCCGGTGGCGACGGCAGCGGCTCCGACACCCGCCCGCATGTGCTTGTGCTCGATGACGACGAGGATTTCCTCGACTGGATGGTCACGGCGATGGCGCGCCGCCGCATGTCCTGCGTGTGCACGAACACGATGGATGCCCTGCGCGAGCACTTCGAGGCCCGGACGCCCGCGGCCGTGATTATCGATTTGGACGCCTTCGGCGCGGAGAGCGATGCCCTGGTGGCATTGCTTCAATCCGTTCCGGCCAACGCCACGCCTCGGGTCGTCGGCCTCACCGCAATGGAAATGAGCACCCGCAATCCCATATATTGTGATGCAATCTTGAAAAAGCCCTTCAGCATCGAGCATCTTGTAGTCGCATTGTCAACAGAAACCCCAGCTCACACTTGAAGGAGGATCCCATGCTTGTGACCCGGCTGAGTGCCGCTGTTCTCGCTTTGGCCATTGCCCATGGCGCCGCCAACGCCCAAGCCCCCCTCGTCTCCGTCGGCTCGTGCACGAGTTATATCCTCATTGAAGCGGATACCGGTCTCGTCCTCGCCGAACGCGATGCCGACACCCCGCGCGCCCCTGCCAGCATGGTTAAGATGATGCAGATGCTCATGGTGGCCGAGGGTCTCGACAAGGGCCGATGGTCGCTCGAGGACCCCATCGTCGTGTCGCCCGAGACGGCCCGCATCGGCGGGAGCCAGGTGCATTTGCGCGCGGGCGAGCAGACCACCCTCGGCGCCTTGATGGGGGCCGTGTCCGTGGCGAGTGCGAACGATGCTGCCATGGCCGTGGCCGAGGGCCTGTGGTCCAGCCGGGATGCCTACCTTGATGTGGCCAATGCCCGGGCGCGCGAGTTGGGCATGATCGACACGACCATCTACAGTGTGCACGGACTGCCGCCCGAGCAGGGCCGCCCCTATGACCGCACGACAGCGCGTGACATGGCCATCCTTGCCCAGTGGTGCGCCCAGCACCCCCGTGTGATGGAGTGGGCCTCCACGCCCGAGTTTCAATTCCGCGAAACGGACAACCCCCGCGCCAACACCAACCGATTGCTGCGGCGCATGCCCGATTGCGACGGCCTCAAGACGGGCTTCACCAATGCCGCGGGCTGGTGCCTGGCGGCGACCGGGTCGCGCGACGGCATCCGCCTCATCGTTGTCGTGATGGGCTGCGAGACCGTGAATGAGCGATTTGACGCCGCCGAGTCCCTGCTTGAGTACGGATTCGCCGATCTCCGCAAGATGCGCATGCTGGCGGCGGGCTCCCCCGTCGATCCGCCCTTCTCCGTGCATAACTGCGCGACGCCCACCGTCCACGCCCGCACGACTTCCGCGCTCTACGCCTTCGTGAAGGGCTCTGAGGTTGATCGCCTTCAGCTCGAGCCGGTCATCACCCGCCGCATTGAGCCGCCGCTTCAGGCCGGTGCCGAAGTCGGCGAGGTGCGCGTCACGATTGACGGCGAAGTCCGCGGCGCCGTGCCTCTCGTCATTACCGAGTCCCTTGAGCCGGCCGGGTGGCGTTGGAAACTCGAGCAGGCCGCGATTGGAGCGCCAGCGCGGACCCTGGCCGCGGTGGAATCACCCGGCCTTCTGGCGCGTTAGTCCCGACTCGGTCCGAAGATAACAATGGCCTTCCCCGTGGCGCTCGGAGCCACGGGGAAGGCTTTTTTTGTGCTGGAATCCCTTTTGTTTCGCCCTCCGTGCCGGGAATATTTCCGAGCATGGGGTGGAAACGGGCGGCAAAAGGGGTTTGCATGTCAATAATTTTCTGCTATCCTGACGCACCATGCACACCATCCCACATCGCAGGGGCTCCATGTGGCTCCTGATCGTTGACCATGCGCGGGTGGCCGCCTGCACGGCGGCAGCTGGCGCCACACTGGTGGCGGGTGTCTGCTTCCTGCAAAACGCCACGCCACCGGATGTCACCCTGCTTCGAGCGGCCACCGTGTTTGTGCTAACCTATGCGGCGTGCCTTGGCTTCCTCGTCGTGTATCAACGCGCGGTGGTGCGTGCCTTGGCTCAGGAGTACAAAGACGCGAAATATGCCCGTAAGGCGGCCATGGCGGCCGCCCGGGCCGAAGCACTTGCAGAAGCAACAAGAGGTGACGATGCAACGGATTCCCTCACGGCTCAACAAGCGTAACCCCCTGGCCCGCATGACGCAGGCCATTGCCAGCCTTGCCCTGTGCGGGGCGGCGATATCAGCGGCTGGTCAAGCCCCTCCCCTCGAACAGATGGACATCGTATTGCGCTCGATCCCGATGGGCGCCATTGCGCGCATCAATGGGGAGAGTGTGCCGTCGCGCCTGTTTATCGACATGTACCTGGGCGATGTGGAGGTGGAAGAACGGCGTTCCGGCCGCCGCCTGACGGAAGCGCAGCGGGTGGCCATCGGGCTGCGGACGCTGGGCATGCTGGTGGAGCGCGAGGTCATGGTGCGCGAGGCGGCCGCACGCGGCATCTCGGTTGGCGATGCCGAGCTTGAAGAGGCGTGGCAGCACGAGATTCAGGAACTTGGTGAAGGCCTTCGCCGCCAAGGGTTGCCCACCCCGACCGAGGCCGAGGTGCTTGAGCGTGCGGGCGTCTCCCGGATGGATGCCTTGCAGGAGTTGCGCGCCGCCCTGATGGTGGACCGGCTCCAGGCACGGCTTGTGGAGGAGGCCAACATCCGCGTGGATGAGGAAGAAGTCCGCCGCCGGTTCGAATCCATCAAGGCGAACCTGAGCCGCGGCGAGCGCATTCATGTGCAACAGATATTCATCGGCAAGCCCCCGGCGGGCGGGGCCGACGCGACCGCGGCGGCCCGCAGCCGTGCCGAAGCCGCCCTGCAACGCATCCGTGCCGGCCAACGCTTTGAGACCGTCGCGCGCGATGTTTCCGAGGGGGCCATGGCGGAGCGTGGCGGCGATCCGGGCCCGATGCCGGTGGAGCGGATGCCGCCGTTCATGGTGGCCGCTGCCCGGGCGATGGAGCCGGGGGCCGTGAGCGAGGTGCTGGAAAGCGAGGTGGGATTCCATGTCATTCGGCTCGTGGAGATCCTGCCGGGCGAGGAGCCAACCTTCGACGAGCACCGCGAGGGAATTCGCTCGCAGATGCGCGCACTCGAGGGCTTGCGGATCGCGAAGGAGTTCGTTTCCTCCCGGCTCGACAGCGGGGACTACGAGATCCGTACTTACCTCGACATTGATCGCCAGCTGCTTGCCCACCCGGATGTGGTCGCGGAACTTCAAGCCCTCGCCTCCCAGTAGCGTGAACCGGGTCGCACTCATTGCCACGATCCTGTTGGTGCTCGGCAGCCCGTTCGGGAGCGCCCACGCGGAGCCGTATGAGTGGCCGCTGAAGACGCCCCGGCTCATCACCTCCAGCTTTGGCGAGTACCGCACCTTTCGCTTTCACGCGGGCATTGACCTGCGCGCGGCGGTGGGCACGCCGGTATACGCCGCCGATGACGGGTTTGTCGAGCGCATTCGGGTATCGCCCTGGGGCTATGGCAAGGCGGTCTACCTGCGCGTGGCGGATGGCAACCTGATCGTCTACGCGCACCTGGATCGCTTCAACGAGGCGATTGAGGCCACCGCGCGCCGCGCCCAGCACGCGCGCGAGTCGTACTCGATCGACATCTACCCCGAACGCGGGCAACTGCCGATCCGGCGCGGAGAATTGATTGCCTACACCGGGATGACCGGCGCCGGTCCGCCGCATCTGCACTACGAGATTCGCGATCCCGGCAATGTCGTCATCAATCCGCGCCTGCTGGGTATCGCATGGCCGGATGACACACGCCCCATCGTCACGGGTGCGGCGGTGGTGCCACGGGGCCCCGATTCGCGCATCAACGGGGACTTCGTGCCCTTGGTAATGACGCCCCGGCACGAGGGGGGAGGCCGCTATGTGTGCGACCCCGTCACGGTGAGCGGGGCGGTCGGTGTGGCGGTGGCCAAGCACGACCCGGCGAACGAGGGGGCGAACCGGCTGGGCATCCACACGCTGGAAGTGCAGCGCAACGGTGAGACGGTGTTCCGCATGGTGAACGACCGGCTCTCGTACGACACGATGAACCACGGGGCGGTGGCGTGGCACGCCTACCTGCTGGAGTCCGGCCGATTCCTCACGGGGTTCCGGCAGCGGGGGAACGAGTCCCCGCCCTATCGCGCTTGGCAGGGCGATGGATACTTCACGATTCCGCCGGAAGGGGCGGAAGTCGTGATGATTTTGCGAGACTTCTTGGGCAATGAGTCAACGGTGCGGATTCCATTTGTCGCGGCCTTGGATATGCCGCCGCTGGACTCCGCGCCACTCGATGTGTTTCTTGGCAATGAAACCCCGCGCGTGGCGATGGACATCTTCGGCGATTGGCTGACTGCCGCGCTGCATTTCGATGCCCCGCCGGAGGCCGCGCCGAGGGTCCGCTTGTTGCAGGGCCGGAATGTCGTCGTGGATGCCCTGCCCGTCACTTCATCGGCACGCGCGTCGTACCGTGTGGCCGTCGCGGGCGCATCGTTGGAGTCAGGCGATTACTCCCTCGCCTTGGCGCGTACCGACGGCTCCATGCATACGCTGGCCTCGTTTTCCGTGGTCCAACCGGGCCCCGGCGGACGGCGGGTACGGGTAGGGGATGCGGAGATCGCCACGGGATCCGGGTGGCGGGGGTTCGGGCCGATGCTCATCGACACCACGCCGACGCCCTCCGCCATTGGTTCCGCCCCGGTGCCGGGGCGCGGCCAGCGATACCCCTTGGGCCACCCCAACACTCCGCTGGATGAAGCTATCACGGTGCGGATACCCTTGCCGCGGGATGTGGAGAACCCAAGCCGTGCGCATATCTACCGGCGCAGCGGGTCGAGCTGGTCGTGGATGCAGACGACGCGAACCGGGGATAACCTCGAGGCGCAAACCCGCCGTCTTGGGGAGTTTGCGGTGCTCGAAGACAATGTTCCCCCGGTCATCAGCGATTTGGCGCCAGCACAGGGAGCGCCGCTTTCCTCGCGGCGGCCCGAGATACGCGCGAATGTGTCCGACCCTGGAAGCGGCATCGTGGATGTTCGTGCAACGCTGGGCGAGACCTGGTTGTTGTTCGCGTACGACCCGGATGCGGACGCGGTATTCTGGAAGCGTGATCGCGACCTGCCCAGTGGGTCGCATACGCTGCGCATCACCGTGACCGACCGCGCGGGCAACGCCACGACGATCACGCGGGATTTGGCGATTCCGTAGCGGAGTGCGTTGCTACAGCGCCGCCTGAATGCGGGCGAGGTCGGTGGGGAAGGGCTGTACGCATCGGAAACCGACATGCGGGAGCCGCTCCCCGAAGGGGGCATTCGCACGGCGCATGAGGGCGACGGGCTGGGCGGCGTAATTGCCACCACGCAGGATGACGGCATCACCAAAGCCGGGCATGGGGGCCTCGGGGTCGCAGGCGCTGCTCCCCGCTGTCGTGCGCGTCCACTCCGTGGCGTTGCCTGCGATGTCGTAGCACCCCCAGAAGGAAACATCGGCCTCGTAGGCGCCGACAGGGGCCGGGCCTGCGTGATTGTCGTCCGACGCGGTGTTGGCGGCGCCATCCTCCCACTCCGAGCCCCAAGGGTACACCTCGGACGCTTCCGCGGCGCCGTAGGCCGCGCGCGCCCATTGCGCCTCGGTCGGCAAGGTCTTTCCGTAGTGGGCCGCGCACGCGAGGGCCTCGTAGAAGGTGACGGAGGTCACCGGGGCCAGCAGATCCCCGTTGGTCACGCTGACCGGCATGGGCCAGTCGCCTTGGGCCTCCTGCGCGAACGCACGGTACTTCTCGTTGGTGAGTTCGTAGCGGTCGATGAAGAAGCCGGGCGCCTCGGCCTCGCAGGAATTGCTTCCGTCGAGAATGCTCACGCGTCCGGGCGGCACGAAGACCATGCCGCTCGGCTCCATGCGCGGTCCGGTGAACGATTGCAGGGCGTACCATGCACAGAGGCGGGCGCGCTCATCGTCGCCCGCATCCGCGGCCTCGGCGGCCTCCGTCAACCAGCGTTGGCCGATGCGATGGAGCGCCCGTTCGCGCTCGGAGGCATTGTCGCCGCTGGGAATCCGCTCGCGTGCCTGCTCGGCCCAACGGATGAACTGGGCGTACCCGGCCTCGGCCGGGGCGCCGGTGATCGTCGTTTCGTTGGCGCCGGCGCGCTGCGTCTCGATGCCATAGAGCCCCACGGCCACGAGCCCAAGAATCATGATGACCAGCGCGATGCCGAGCCCCCGGTATTTCGGAACGGCGACCGTGGGCGCATCGGGCTTGGCCTTGGCATCGCCGCGCAGGGCATCAAAACTCGTGCTGAGATCGGGTGGGCCTTCGCGGCGCACGAGATCGCGGATGGGCTTGAGGGCCTCGCGCAACTCGGTTGCGTTGGGATAACGGTTGTCCGGCTTGGGCTCCATGCACCGCATGATGATCGGGTCCAGCGAGCTGGGCACCTCGGACATCAACTGGCTCGCGGGACGCGGCACGCCGGTGGGCAGGTTGCCGGTGAGCACCTCGTACATGACCACGCCCACGCTGTAGACATCCGAGCGGGCGTCGACCTTGGCGCTATCGCGCAATTGCTCGGGCGACATGTAATGCGGCGTGCCCATGACGACGGAGGTGCCGGTGAGCTGGGGGTGACTGACGAGCTTGGAGATACCGAAGTCCATCAGCTTCACCTGACCCTGTTCCGTAATCATGATATTTTCGGGCTTAATGTCGCGGTGAATGGTGTATTGGTGGGCGTATTCCAGGGCCTCGAGCAGGGAATCAATGACGAAGAGCGAAGTCGTGATGGGGAGGCGCTTGCCCTCGGGCAGGTTGTCGAGCATGGCCCGCAGGGACTGCCCCTTGATGTATTCCATGGAGATGTAGAGCACATTGCCCGCCATGCCGATGTCGTGCACGCGGGTGATTTTTGGAAACGAAAGGCTGCGGGCGATGCGCGCCTCGTTGTAGAAGCGCTCGACGACGAGTTTGTCCTTGGCGAACTGGGGCAGGAGGGTCTTGAGGGCGATCTCCTCCTTGAGCACATTGTCGTGCGCCTTGAAGATGCACCCCATGCCGCCCCGGCCGATCATCTCGAGCACGGTGTAGCGGTTGGCGATGACCTGGCCGCGCTGGAAGGCGATCTGCTCCATGCCGGGGCGGTTGACGCCGGGAGTATTCACCCGGACGCGCACGCGCGGCAAGGCGGCCCCGCACTGGCTGCACTGGGACTGCCCGGCGGGGTTCACATGCCCGCACTGCGAACACTTCACCTTGTTCATCGGCCCTGATTCCATCGCGTATCCCACTCCCTGCCTCGATTCGCTACCGGCAGGCAATCCTAGCCCGCTCGCGCGCATTGTGCAACCAGCATCGTGCAACCACTTGCGTGCGCATGATTTCGGGCACTGAGTAAAGGTGTGATAGCATTGCCTCAACCGGATGACCAAACCCATGCGCGAGTTGCTCACAGATCCCCACGCCGCCTGCATCCGCAAGCCCACCTTGCAGGACGCCTCCGCCATCCATGCGCTCATCGAGCGGGCCGCCGCCAACGGCGATGTACTGCCGCGCCGGGTGGAGGAAATTGCCGAGGGAATCCGCGATTTTCAGGTGTACGAGGATGAATCCGGCATTGTCGGCTGTTGCGCGGCGCATGTGGACACGGCCCGGCTCGCCGAGATTCGCTCGCTGGTGGTGCATCCGGAGGTACGCGCGCGCGGCATCGGCCATGCCCTGGTGCGGGCCAGCATCGAGGAGGCGCGGGAGATCGGCATCCCCCATGTCTACGCCTTGACGCGAAAGGTGCCTTTTTTCGAGAAATTGGGGTTCTATATCACGACCATGGACCGACTTCCGCAGAAAGTGTTCAAGGATTGCGAGCGGTGTCCCCGTTACCACGCGTGTGACGAGACGGCCGTTATGCTGGACCTCGCGGCGGTTGAGACCCCAGCAATCGTGGAGGTCTGAGTGCGTATGACCATCGGGGGGACTCTCGGGGCGTTGGGATACGGCAACATGGGGGCGGCGATCGTCGAGGGAGTCGTCCGGCATGGGGTGATGAGCGCCGACAGCATTCGCGCGTTCGATGTCGCCGAGCCCTGCCTGGAGCGGGCGCGAGCCTTGGGAATTGCCACGAGTGATTCGATCGCCGAACTGGTGGCCGGGTCCGACATCATTCTCATCGCGGTGAAACCGCAGCAATTTGACGAAGTCGCCGTGGAGATCGGCGCGCACCGCAAGCCCAATGCCCTGCTGGTCTCGATTATGGCGGGCATCTCGACGGAGGCCATCGCGACGGCCTGCGGGGGGGGCGGGGTCAAGGTGGCGCGCGTGATGCCGAACCTGCCGGCGCAAGTCGGCGCGGGGGCCGCGGGCATCGCGCTGAATGCCTCCTGCGGGGATGGGGACACGGCCGTCGTCACGGCCTTGTTCGACGCCTGCGGCCAGAGCATCGTGACGGCGGAAGAGAACATGGATGCCGTGACGGCCCTGAGCGGCAGCGGGCCGGCGTATTTTTTCTACCTCGCGGAGGTGATGGCGAAGGCAGCGGTGGACCTGGGCCTCGCTCCGGCCGATGCCAATCGCCTCGCGGCGCAGACGCTTGCCGGGGCGGGGAAACTCATCGCAGAAAGCGGGGAATCCGCCGCGGACTTGCGTGCGCGGGTCACCTCGAAGGGCGGCACCACCGCCGCGGCGCTGGAAACCCTCGAGCGCCTCGGGCTGGATGCTGTCGTGGCGCAGGGCATGACCGCCGCACGGGACCGTGCGCGGGAATTGGGGAAATGAATGCCGGTGGGCGGGTCCTCGTCCATATCGGCGTAACGAAGGAGTGTGATACCTCATGAACTCGAACCGCTCCGACAAGGTAATCGCCGAGGTGCTCGGCGAGGAAATCGCCATCACCCCGAGTGAACTCGTCAGCCGTACGATCAAGAAACAGGCCGTCGGCGGGTACGACACGAACGAGGTGGATGACCTGCTCGAGCATGCTGCCGAGGCTTTGGAGAAGCTGGTGTCGCGCGTGCGTGAGTTGAAGGCCGTCAACGAGGAACAGCGGGCGTATCTCAATGAATACCGCGAGATTGAGTCCTCGCTGCGCAATGCCCTGGTGTCATCGCAGAAATTCGGCGACGATGTCGTCGCGAATGCGAAGCGGGAGGCCGAATTGATCGTGGCGGAGGCAAAGCTGCACCGCAGCGAGGCGCAGGCCGAGGCCGCGCGGCTTCCCGAGACGATCACGCGTGAGATTCGCATGTTGATGGAGGAGCGCGACCGTATCCGCGAGGATATTCTCGCCGTGCTGGATGCGCATCGGCATTGGGTGGAGCAACGCGTGCCGGAGCGCGATTCGGCGCTCTCGGAGCGGCTGCTGGCCTTCGTGAACAGCCGCCAGGGCGTGGCGCTCAGCGAAGCCACGACGGCGGCGCACGAGTCGACGAATGGCGAGACCCATGAGGACGCGGAGGCATCGGACGAGGCGGAAGCTTTGCACGATGACGACGAGGAGCATGCGCTGCCCGATGTGGTGCTGGGCATTGAGCCAGAGACCGAGACCGAGGCCGCCCCGGAAGAGGAAGCGGAAGCGGCCGCGGAGCCGGACGACGCACGGAATAGCACACAGAATGACGCAGTGGGCGGCACTTTGGACCGTGCCGTCGATGATGAACTGGAAGGCGAAGTCCTCGAGGCGGTTGCCGAAGAGGACGACGAAACCGAAGTGAGAGAACCCACGACATGATGCTCGCAGCCGCCATCTGGGCCCTTACGGCCGCCGCCACCGTGACCACGGCGGCACCCGAGGTTGATTTCGATACCTTCTTCGAGACTTTTCGCGAAAAGCGCGGGACGGTCGAGTCGGTGCAGGCGGCCATTGAGCAGATCAATATCTACCCCACCGATGCCGAGGTGAGCACGGGGAGCATCGTCTTTGCCGCGCCGGACAGGCTCGTGCTGCGCTACGAGGACCCGGAGGTGGCGTACCATGTGGATGGCGAGGCCGTGTTCGAGTACGACGCGGAAATCCGGCAGGTGCTGGTCATTCCCATTGCGTATGCACCGGATGCCGAGGCCTTTATCCTCGCGTTTGCGAATGAGCCGGAACGCTTGCAGGAGTTGTACGAGGTGGGATTGGTGGAGCCCGCGCCGGGCGATGATCCCGGGCCGGTGCTGGTGCTGAAGCCGTGGCCGTCGGAGGATGAGATCGAACCGCCCTTCTTGCAGGCGCAGTTGAAGCTGCGCGACAGCGATTACCTGCCGACGCACATCTACATCGAGCGGGACGCGGACACGCAGGTGAATATCCTCATCAAGGAGATCGTGGTCAACGCGGAACTCGCCGAGAATGCCGCGCGGATCTTCGTGCCCCGGGGCACCGACATCATCCAGGACGACACCCTCGTGGAAACCATCGGCGAGGGCGGGCGCTGGTTGCCGGACCCCACGCTGATCGCCGACATCACGGCGCCGGCCGAGGAAGAGACCGACTCGCCTCTCGAGGATGCGGTTGATACCGAACCGGAAACCCCATGACGCTTCGGAACTCCGCCCCGCCACGCATCGTCCTTGCCTCCGCATCGCCCCGCAGGTACGCGCTGCTCACGGCCTTGGGCCTCGAGATCGAGGTGATGCCGAGCGCGGTGGAGGAACATTTTAATGGCACGCCCGAGGCGATGGTGCTCTCCAACGCCTGCCTCAAGCGGGACGACACCGCCGCACGCCTGGATGGCCCGCCCGCGGTGGTGATTGCCGCGGATACCCTCGTGTTTCTTGAGGACGAACCACTGGGAAAGCCCGCGGACCTGGACGAGGCCCGTGCGATGCTGCGCAAACTTTCGGGCCGCACGCACGAGGTCATCACCGGGGTTGCCGTCACCGACATGGCGAGCGGCGAGCGCACCGAGGGCTCCGAAACGACGGGCGTCACCTTTCGCGACCTCACCGACGAGGCCATCGGCCACTTCGTGCATACGGTGAACCCGATTGACCGCGCGGGCGCGTACACGGTGGATGGTCCCGGCAGTCTGCTGGTCGCGCGGTACGAGGGGTGCTACCAGAATGTGCTGGGCCTGCCGATGGTGCGTCTGGACGCGCTGATGCAATCACTCGGCCACGACCTGCTCTCGCTTGCGGACCACACCCGCGCGCGTTTTCTGTAGGCACGGCGCCGGGCCTCATTCCCCCTCAATCGCGAAGACATCCACGAGATAGCTGACCGGTCCCGAGGTATTCGTGGTGATGTAGAACTCGCCGGGGCCGTCGAGCAGCAGGAACGACTCGTGCGGCGGCGTCGTGGAGCGGAATTGGGCGATGGGGCGATCATCGCTGGCATTGTGAATCGTGCCGCTCAGTTGTGCATCGGGCCGCTGGGGGTTGGCGTACCAGTCCACGCGCCCGACGGGCGCCTCGAGCGCAAACAGGGGGGAGCGCTCCGGCCCCTCACCCTCGACCACCGCGATGTGCCGCAACGGCAGGGTTGGGTGCATCTCCTGGGCGACGGCCTGCTCGTACAGGTCGAGCTGCACGATGGTGCGCAGCAGCCGCGCGATACGGTCGCTGGTCTGGATATTCGCCGTGCGCAGGCGCACATTGGCGCGGCGCAGGGCATCGGCTTGGGCGCGCTGCTCGGCGGTGAGGGAGCGGATGGCGGATTCGTGCTCGCTGCGAACGGTCTCGTATTGCGCATCCACGCGGGCTTGATCAAACGAGGCGCGCACCCGGTAACGGTCCGCGAGTTGACGGCTGATGCGGGCAGAACGATGGCGGCCGGCGGCACGGTCGGCGTAATAATCCGCGAGATAATTCTGGTAACGGCGGGTATTCCACTGCAGTTCGGGGTCGTTGTTGAGGCGCTCGCGGTCCTCCACCACGGCCGAGCGGCGATTCGCGATCGCGTTGGCCGAAGACTCCAGCGCTACATTGCGCGTTTCCACCTCTCCGCGCAGGTTCTCCAGCAGTGCCGCACCGCCGGCATCGGCGGCGATGAGGGATTCCTCATGGTTGCGGCGGACGGCGTCGCGGTATTCCTTGGGCATGGCGCCCCATTTCTCGAGACCGGCCTCGAAGGCGGCGGTGTCGCGCAGATGGCGGCGCATGCGGAATTCCTCGATCGAGATCGGCGCGGAAGACGGTGCTGGATTCGCGGCATCCGCCTCGGCTTCCGGTGCGGAAGACGGCTCTTGCCCGGCAAGGCTGGCATAGACCGCATCGCCAGCCGCGGTGAGAAGATCAAAGTCGGCAAGGCCCTGCTGCAACAGCAGGTGATTAAGAATTTCGCCGCTGGGCAGGATGATCTCGACATACGGCATGCCCGCCACGGCCTTAATGGGGCGCACGGTGATGACCTCCTCCCCCGTGCGCTCCTGCACGAAGGTGCGCGCAGCGGAGGCGGAATCCCGCGCCTGACGCAGGCAGGACACCCCGTACAGCCCGACGAGTGCGTCGCCATCGCTAACCGTGACGCGGACGGCATCGCCCGAGACGACGGTGGTAACGGTGGCCTCGAACTCTCCCGGTGGAATGGGCCCTGGCGCCGCGGCAATCACGGCGGAAAGCATGAGTATCGTATGCATCCACATGGCAAACCTCCCTCTTGTCCCCCCTTAGCAACGAAAAAAGCATAAAGCGGCGGGCGCGTCGCGTCAACACTTCGTTCGAATTGACAGATGAGGCGATCTGGGGTATGGTCGCCCTGATGTCAACTGGCCTATGCATACCAGTACGCAGTGTGGGTTGATTGCGTGAGGATTAAACGAGGGAGAACGGGGCGTGGGTGACATTCGGGTGGCATTAATTATGGGTGGGGGCGTGAGTCTGGGCAGCTTTTCCGGCGGGGCCTTGGCGCGTGTCATTGAGCAGTTGGAGTATGCGAGCCTGGAAGGCGGCAGGGATATCACGATCGATGTGTTCAGCGGAGCCTCGGCGGGTGCGATGACGCTTGCGGTCGCGGCGTACCACATGATGCTGGGTTCCAGCACTGCTACAATAGCGGGTCATCTGGAAGATGCTTGGGTCAAGGATATTTCGATAGACAATCTGGTCCCGCCGGACCTGGCCGCGCACGACGCGCCGAGCATCTTCGCGGACAGCGCGATTCGGTCAATCGCGGACAATGCTATGAAGGGGGGGGACGGGGCGTTGGCGGATCGGCACCCGCTCTTCAAGGACGGCGCCCTCGTGTCCTTCGCCCTGACGAATTTGAATGGATTTCCCGCAGATGCATCCGGTCAGATCTTCAATCAAGCCCATGCGGGTGGCGCAAGCGCTTTCGGTGCCGGGAGCCCTTTTGCCGATGCGGTTCAGACTACCTTTCACGATGACACGATGCAGTTTGATCTGCGAAGGGGTCCGGCGGTGGCGCCGCCGTACCCGCGCGTGTTATCGCCCGTCGCCACTGACCCCAATTGCACGGCCTTCATGGAGGCGGCCATCGCCTCGGGCGCGTTTCCCGCTGCGTTCCCGCCTGTGCGTATCGAGCGGACGGAGGACGAGTACGGTGTTTGGTGGCCGGACGCGCTCAAGGGTTCGCCCTTCTCGTTCGATTTCGTCGACGGCGGCTTCCTTCGCAATGAGCCGCTCCGCGAGGCCATTCACCTCGCCGCGCGGCAGGATGCCCACGGCGGAGACGACTTCGAGCGCTGGTTCATCCTCATCGACCCGCATGTGAGTGGAACGAGCGAATCCTACGCGTTGACGCACAACCATGCGCAGCGATTGAAGGGTTCCTACGAAGACAAACGCCGCGAAGTTGTGCACGAGGCCGTGCCGCCTACGCCCCTGAGCCGGATGCTGGGCGTGCTTGGGCGGCTCGTGGGTGTTGCGACCAGCCAGGCCACCTTCCGCGACTGGCTGAAGGCCGCGCGGGTGAACAGCCAGCTCGAGTGGCGTGAAGAACTCATGGCGATCATCTCCGGGCTGACGCCCCGGGACGAAGCGGAGTCCAAGGAGCGCGTGACGGCCTTGTTACAAAAAATTCGCAGGGACAAGCTGGAGCGCTCGCTCGGGAAGGAGGCCACCCAAGAGGCAATCCGAGAGATCAATAAGAATGTCGAGGACGAGGTCAATGGCCGCAAACAAGGCCCGGGCAGCGGAAGCGACTTCCAGGTGCGCTTGCAGTTGTTGATTGATACCGTCGCCAACATGCACAAAAAGCGCAAGCTGAACATGATCGCGATCACGCCCGCGTCTATGCCGAACGGCGCACTGCACCCCCTCGCTGGAAACTTTCTCCACAACTTCGGCGGATTTTTTGATCCCGCGTTCCGGAAGCACGATTTCAAGGCCGGCCAATATGTCGCCGACGAGGTCCTGTCGCAGGCGGGCGGCACGATGGGGCTGTCGTTCGCTCCAAAGCAACGCCCGGCGCAATGGCAGGAGACCGCTTCCCCTCTACCGCGATTTGCCCGCCCAGAGGACCGACGGTTTCGAGGGCCTAATTACCGGCCGGATTGATTCCGCCATCAGCGAGTTCGTGGACACCAGATTAATCGACAATTCACTGGTGCGGTCCCAAATCGCCTCCTTCGCAACCAGTAGTGTGGTCAGTGCCTTGAAGACAAGCGAGCGCGGCACGGCGGTCTTCATTCATGTGCGGTTCATCAATGCAAAAGGGTCGCGGATTGAGCCCGCGGCTGGCCGCGGAACGATGGAATCATTCAAGGACTGGCTGGGATTCGGTTCAGGCAAGGATCATACGATTGACACGGTATTGGCGGTGCGCGAAACGAAATCCGGCGGGAAAAAGTATGTGTTCTTTGGTCCACATGTGACCCAAAACCAGCAAGGCGACCCACAATTCGAGATCGTGCTGAAGGGCAAAGGGGCTAGGCCTATGGCAATCCAAGGGAATGCGGCGGATTGGTTCAAGAAGGCTCGGGTCGATGCGTCGTTCAGCAAGATCATCGACCTCAATAGTCCGCCGTCTTCCATTTCACCCTGAAGACGGGCTACGGGATCCTCGCCTCAAAATCCGGCCGCGTCATGCTGTAGATATGCACATCGGCGAATTCACCGTCTTTGAGGCAGGAGTGGCGCCAGATCCCCTCGAAGGTGTACCCGGCCTTCTCGAGCACGCGGCAGGACGCGGGATTCCACTCGAACACGCGCGCGTGGAGGCGCTGGAGCTTGTCGCCTTGGCACGCGAAGGCGTGCTGGGTGAAGGCGGCCACCACGCGCGTGGCCAGGCCGTGGCCCCAGTGGCTGGCGCCCAGCCAATAGCCGATCTCGGCCGTGTGCCGGTAGTTGCCCATGAGGTACCGCATGCCGATCCCGCCGCAGGGGCCGTCGGGCGTGACGATGGCATGGTGGATGTCGTCGTTCGTGTTCTCCATGCACTGGAGAATCCAGCGGCGCGCCTCGGCATAGGTGTAGGGATGCGGGAAGTCGTCGCTCATGTTGCGCCATATGCGCCGGTCATTCGCATGGTGGACGAGCGCGTCCTCATCCCCGGGGCGCCATGTACGCAGCACGAAGGCCTCGCCACGGACGGCCGTGAACTCTTCCCCCGGTGTTTCGATCACGCTTGGGCTTCGCGGGCGGCGTGCCAGCGGGTCTTGTAGGGCTCGAACTCGCCGGTCATGGCATGTTCATAGGTGCGTTCGAGCAGGGAGGCCAGTTCCTCGGGCTCGTAGGGCTGGAAGGACTTGGCCAGGGCGATGTTCTCGCGCAAGTGCTCCATCGTCGCCATGCCGGAGCACACGCTCGACACGCCGGGCAGGCCCATGGTGTAGCGCAGGCATTCCAACGCTGTCGCCACCTTGCTGCCAATGGGAATGGGGCCGCCGGCACTGGTCTTCATTCCGATCACGCCCATGTTGCGCTCGCGCGCCATGGGGAGGATCTCCTGCTCGAAGCTGCGGAAGTGGTGGTCGAACACATTGAGGGGCATCTGCACCGTCTTCCAGTCGTACCCGCGCTCGATCATCGCGCGGTGAACACGCGGCCAGTTGTGCCCGGTGAAGCCGATGTGGCGGATCTTGCCCGCATCCCGCGCCTTCTCGATCACCTCGATGACCTCGTCGTAGACCTTGTCCACCTCTTCATCAAATACGACCTCATGCACCTGTAGCAGGTCGATGACATCGACATCGAGACGGGTGAGGCAGTCGTTGAGCTGCGATTCGGCCATTTGCGCGGTGCGCCCGTTGACCTTGGTCATGAGGAATACCTTGTCGCGGTAGCCATCCTTGAGGGCCTGGCCCATGCGCCGTTCACTCACGCCGCCGTGGTAGGACCACGCATTGTCGAAGAAATTGACGCCTTCGTCAACCGCCGTGCGCATCAGGGCGACGGATTCCTCGTCGGAAAGGGAGCGCATGCCGATATGGTAGCCACCGACACACAGCAGGGAGACGGCCTCACCGGTCTTGCCCAGCGTGCGGTAGGGCATGCCGTTGCGGGTTTCAGCGGCAGCCGTGGAATGCCAGGAGAGGGAGGCAGTGGCTGCCACTGCTGCCATTTTCAGGAAATCGCGCCGTTTCATGCTCATGGTCGGAATCCTCCGTTTTGTGCACCACCATCGTACACCATGAAGGGGCGCGGGGTGTAGAAAAAGGGGCAACGGGTCTTGCCAAGCGGGAAACCGTGCTCTATACTGCAACTCATTCGCAAGAAAGTCCAACCCGTTGGCACCGACACGATCATGTTGACCCCGTTCGCGAAAATTGGCCGCCATCGTTTCGCCGTACGCCGGATGCAGTCCGGTTTTGCCGCGATGCTGCTGTGCCTGTATGCCGCGGCGGTCTGGCACGGCACGGGCGACCACCATGCCCACCCGGAGAGTGCCTGCGGCACTTGCCCCCTCACGGCGTGCGCCGCGGACCTGCCAGAGCCGGTAGCGCCCGGGCACGACGAAGAATCCGAATCGCATGCGTGCGCATTGTGCACGCTGCTGCACGCCCCGGCTACGCCAGGGCTGTTGCTGGCGGCGCCCGCCGTTCAGCTCACGACGGAACCCGCGACACCCGCGCCCACATCCGCCCTGGATATGGCTTGGGTGGGTTCGCAGCCTTCTCGGGCCCCGCCCTCCTTTCTCGCCTGATCAACCCGCATCGCATTTCATCGTGAATTGCGCTTGCCGCTCCGTGCGTTGTTCGCACGCAAGCGGCAGTGCTCCCATCCCCGGGCATGACCCGTTGGTGGGAATCACCCCCGATCAAACAGAGAAAGGACGACACACTCATGAACCGCAAGGGTTTTACCTTGATTGAACTGCTGGTGGTCATCGCGATCATCGGCATATTGGCGGCAATTCTGCTACCTGCTTTGGCCCGCGCACGCGAGGCGGCCCGCCGCGCAAGCTGCGCAAATAACCTCAAGCAGATGGGTCTCGTGTTCAAGATGTACGCCAACGAATCCCGCGGGGAGAGCTGGCCGCGCATCAAGACGGAGAATTGCGAAGAAGTACGCCCGTGGATCACCATTTTCGATGTTAATCCGGTCTATCCCGAATACCTCACGGACTTCAATGTGCTCGTGTGCCCGAGCGCGCCTTCGGGTGCCACGGCCCTGGAGTTGTGGGACGAAGGGCGCACGCCATCGGACAATTGGGAGGAGGTTCCCGGCTTTAGTTTCAACGGCATTGTTGAGCCGTGCGAAGTGACCGAGCACCCCTATGTGTACCTCGGCTGGGCCATCACGAGCCGGCAGATCATCACCGAGGATCACTGGGAGGACCTTGAGCATGAGGCCGAGGAGTTTGGCGAAGACTACGAGGTCAACCCCATCCTGGCGGATCGCGATTGGCGCTTTGAACACTCGATCAATGGTGTGCAAGGGTTCAGCCGCCTGCGCGAGGGCATCGAGCGCTTCTTCATCACCGACATCAACAACCCGGCGGGCAGCACGATCTCGCAGTCGACCCTGCCGGTGATGTGGGACGAAATCGCCGATGATGATGTCGCCCACTTCAACCATGTGCCGGGTGGCTGCAATGTGCTGTACATGGATGGCCATGTGGAGTTCGTTCGCTACCTGGGCGACCCCTTGGCGACCGATTTCCCCGTCAACCTCGGCGGAATGATCTTCCACGAGTTGTCGCACGGTGGTCACAGCCACTAGGTTACCGCGCATACGGTTCTATACGGCCCCGTCCTCCGCCATGCGGAGGGCGGGGCTTTTTTTTTCTGGTCTGCAAAGGGGCTGCAAAAACATCCCACCCAAGGACGAGTCCTCCCGGATTTCGACACGGATTTCCGTGGATTACACGGATGGAGACCAGCAGACCTGTTGGGTGTCTGGCAAAATCCGTGCAATCCATGAAATCCGTGTCCTTCTTCCGGTCCGGGCCGATGGAGTGGCCTCTGCGGCGCCTCTACAATCGCAGTAAGCCAATCAAGACCATTCCGTCCAAGCCCACTTTCCTTACGCAGGCCCCCGTTTTTGCTTCCACTTGACAGAAATCTCCGGGCAGCGTAGCCTTATCGCTATGGTGATTCGTACGAAACTCCTCCACCCGGCCATGCTTCGCACCTTTTCCGCGTGCGTGCTCGCGCTGTATGCCGCCGCGGCGGCCGGTCAGGCGATCCCGACGCTGTGCCTGGGTGAGTGCATTGAGGAGCAGGCATCCGTCATCTCGGGGCCCATGTGCTGCCCGCTCGGCTGTGCCGTCGCTGGCCACGATCACCGTCACCCCGCGCACATCCCGGCCGATTGCGACTTTTGCTCGCTTGTGATGCCGTTGTGCGTCGCGGCCACGCCGCCGGAGCTGGCCACCCTTGGCCTTCCCGAGCAACCCGCCCCCTCGGGGCACGAAACGATGGGCTTTGCCGCCCAATGGCGGGGGCCAGCCTCCCCCCGGGATCCCCCACTCCCGGCCTGATGCCTCACCTGCCACACTGAATCAGATTAAAATCGTGTGCAATACCGCCGAACGCGTACCGCGTTGGGCGCAGCTGCGACCGTTTCCAGGCGACCTGGAAGCCGTGCGCGCGCGCATTGCCACGCACAGGAGGAAACTTCCATGAGCCGCAAAGGCTTTACCTTGATAGAGTTGCTGGTGGTCATCGCGATCATCGGCATCCTGGCGGCGATTTTGCTGCCTGCATTGGCACGGGCCCGCGAGGCCGCGAGGCGCGCGAGCTGCCAGAACAACCTCAAGCAGTTCGGCCTGGTGTACAAGCTGTACGCCGGGGAATCGCGAGGGGAGCGTTGGCCGCACATAAAGCTGGCCAACTGCGTTGAGAATCGACCGTGGATCACCACCTTCGAGGCCAACGCCGTGTACCCGGAATACCTCACCGACTTTGATGTGCTGATCTGCCCGAGCTTCTCGGGCGGGGCCACGGCCGTCGAGGTGTACGATGAGGGGATTACCTGCGCCGGGAACTGGGTCGAAACGCCTGGGTTCAGCTTCAACGGCATTGTCGAGCCGTGCGAAGTGATCGAGAACCCCTATGTGTATCTCGGCTGGGCCGTCTCGAGCCAGCAGATGACCACGGAGCAGGATTGGCTGACCCTGCGCGAGGACGCGGAGTTGCTTGGCGCGTCGTATGTCTTTGATACGCCCATGGCCGATGCCGACTGGGGCCTCAGCCAGCCGATTGGGGGCCGGGAGACGATCCATCGCCTGCGCGAGGGAATCGAGCGCTTCTTCATCACGGATATCAACAATCCCGCTGCCAGCACGGTTGCACAGTCGGACTTGCCCGTCATGTGGGACGATATCTGCGGTGGGGGCTCGACCCTGTTCATGAATCACATCCCGGGGGGCTGCAATGTCCTCTACATGGACGGACACGCGCAGTTTCAGCGCTATGCCGGCGACTGGATGGCATCGGACTTTCCGATCAACCTGGGCGGCATGATCTTTCATGACCTGACCCACAACCACTAGGTCCCGAGCAACGACGAGCAAGCCGCCCGCCCGTTTACCCACGATTGGGCAACGGGCGGGCGGTTTCATGTTGAGGCAATGGCCGTGCGGCGGCACACGGCGCTATTTCACCAGGAGCGACACCCAGAGGTTGTTCGCGGCGTGGGCCGCGAATGCGGCCCACACGGAGCGGGTGCGTAGGTAGATCCACCCGATGACCAGGCTGACGATGAACACCCCGGCGAGATCGGTCATGACGGCGGTGGTCACCCCCTCGTTCCAGAACCAATAGGGGGCATGGACGGCGGCGAAGAGGATTGATGCGGCGATGTTGGCGGCCCAGCCGGGCATGCGCTCCGCGAATTCCTTGAGGACGAGGCCGCGAAACAGGATCTCTTCAATCAATGGGGACACGATAAGCCCAAGTACGCCCGCGATGGAAAGGTAGCCCGTCAAGGGAGCGAGGGAGAGCGACTTGCCGTCGAGCGTGATGTCCACGAGCGCCACGATGGCGAGAAACACGAGGGTGACGGCGGCGCAGAAGGCCCATTGACGCGCGGTGGGCATACTCGCGAGGCCGAGGTACTGGAAGGGGTTGGCGCGGCGCACCCAGTACGCGAAGGCGGCGGCGGGCAGCACCCAGAGCGAAAATTTAATAGACTGCGAGAAAACGGCCCGCCAAATTGGGGAATCAATGGCGGTGTCGACCGAGTCGTAGAAGATGGTGGCGCGCAGCGTCCAGACGATGAAGAAAACGACGAGGAAGGCGTAGAGATCAAGCGGCCTGCGCACCCTCAGAGCTCGGGCTGCCGGGGGTCCTGCTCGATCTCTACGTCGGTTGCAAGGCCCACGATCGGCTCGACTACCTGCCCCGGCACGACGCGGTGGACGCCGTCGCGGATGACGACATCGCCGTCCTCGAGCAGGGCGGTGATGACTTGCTCCCCCTCGGCGAGGATGCCGCGCACGAGAACGCGCTCGGTGTCGATGTGGACGACTTCGACCTCGCGGCGCTCGATGCGATACGCGCCGTCATCGTCCTCGACGATGGCATAGCAGGACCAGAGCCCACGGGTGCTGGTGGCGAGTGCGGTGGTGGGCAGCCAGAATCCGCGGGCGTCCTCGTGCCGCGAGATGCGAATGCGCACGGGTTGCCCGGGCACGGGTGTGGGGCTTCCGGTGGCATCGAGCCTAAGCACGGTGAGGACACTGCGCGTGGCGGGATCGACCTCGGGCAACAGGGCGGTGACGGTGGCGTCGTAGGTCCGTTCGCCCACGGCGACGGTATGCCGCTCGCCGACGGCCAAGGATTCCGCCACGACCACGGGCACGGCCACGCGCGCCTCAAGGGCGGCGTCTTCCACGATGCGCACCAGCGGGGCGCCCGGCGCGATGACCTCGCCCTCATCGGCGTGACGGGCGGTGACGATGCCATCGAAGGGGGCGTAGATCCAGCTTTGTTCCAGCACCACCTCGAGGGCCTCGAGACTGGCGCGCAAACCATCCACCTGGGCCTCCTGCGCGGCGACCTGCTCCGTTCGAACGCCCGCCTGGAGTTCGTCGCGCTGGGCACGGGCGGCGGCGAGGCGTGCGCGGAGGGCCTGCGCCTGCGTGGCGGCCTCGTCGGCGGCATCTTGCGAGACGGCACGCTCATCGAGCAGCTGGCTGAAGCGTTCCCTGCGTTTTTCCGCGAGCGTAAGCTGCTCCTCGAGTTCATTCACCAAGGCGCGGGCGGCGTCGAGCGTTTCGCTTCGTGCACCGGCGCGCAGCTCGGCCAGCAGGGCCTCGGCAGAGGCGAGTTGCGCAGCCATCTCCCGGTACTGCGCCTCCTGGAGATCGGTACCGAGCAGGGCCAGCGGCTGCAGGAGCGTCACGCGGTCGCCTTCTTCCACTTCAATGCGCACGAGGCGTCCGCCGCGCTCGAAGCCGACATTGCTGCTGCGATGCGATGCGATGCGGCCGGTGTATTCCTGCTCGACGGTGTAGCCCTTGGCGGCCTCGAGGGTCATGACGGCGACCGGCAGTGCACGGGCCCGGGCCGAGGCGTTGTGGTCGGTTCGCAGCAAGGGAGGCACGGTCATCAGGACCAATGCCCCCACCACGGCCAAGCCGGCCGCTCCCCCAGCGACGCGTCCTTTGTTCATGGCGCCCTATCCCCCCATGGCGTCCGCGGAGGCGGACACCGAGAGATCAATGCCGTACAGTTCCCCATATTTTTGCTCGAGATACCGCAAGAACGGCGCGCTTTCCGGCGGCGTCCCGGTGATCTCCTCGATCAATTGCGGCGCGCGTTTGCGGCGGCCAACGCGGTGCACCTTTTCGCGCAACCATGTGAGCAGCGGCTCGAATTTACCGGTGGCGATGTCGTCCCAGAGCGTGGGCAGGTCGCGCTCAATGGTTTCCATGAGTTGGGCCGCGTAGAGGTTGCCGAGGGCATAGGTCGGGAAGTAGCCGAGCGAGCCGTGCGACCAGTGGATATCCTGCAGGCAGCCGTGGGCGTCGTCGGGCACCTCAAGGCCGAGGTATTCGCCCATCTTGGCGTTCCACGCCTCGGGCACATCCTCCACGCGCATCGTGCCCTCGATCAGGGCCTGCTCGATCTCGAACCGCAGCACGACATGGAGGTTGTAGGTGCATTCGTCGGCCTCGACGCGGATGAGCGATGGCTGCACGGCATTGACGGCGCGGTAGAGTTCATCCACGCCGATGGCGTCCAGCTTTTCGGGGAAGGCCGCGCGCAATGCGGGTGCGTAGTGCTCCCAGAACGGGCGGCTGCGGCCGATCATGTTTTCCCACAGGCGCGATTGCGACTCGTGGATGCCGAGCCCGATGGCATATCCGAGAGGCGTGCGGCGATCCTCGAGGCGCAGGCCCTGCTCGTACAGCGCATGGCCGCACTCGTGGATCGAGCCGGTGAGGGCGGAGAACAGCTCGCGCGGGTGGACGCGCGTCGTGATGCGCACATCCTGCACATCGAAGTGGGTGGTGAAGGGATGGACGGACTTGTCCTGACGGCCGGCGTCGAAATCGTAGCCAAGGTCGCGCAAGACCTGCATGGTGAAATCCCATTGCGCGTCGACCGGCCACTCCTGGTCAAGCCAGGCGATATCCGGCGCGGGCGCGGCGGCAATGGCGGCCACGAGGGCCTTTTGCCGCTCGGCGAGAAGGGCGAAGAGGGGCGTCAATTGGGCCGCCGTCACGCCGCGCTCGTATTCCTCGAGGAGGGCGTCGTAGGGGGAGTCCTCGAAGCCGTAGTAGTCCGCCTTTCGGCGCGAGAGATCAACCATGCGCTCGAGGTGCGGCTTGAACAGGGCGAAGTCAGAACCTTCGCGCGCCTTGACCCATGCGTGGTATGCCGCGCTCTGGGCCTCGGTGAATTCCGCCACGAACGACTCGGGCAGACGCGTGGCGCGCTCGTAGTCGTAGGCAAGCTCCTCGACGGCGAGGGCATCGTCGGTGCCGGGGGCTGCGGAGGATTTCTCCGACTCGATGAGGGCGCCCATGTCGGCGTTGGTGAACAGCCGGTGGGCCAGGGACGCAAGCGTCGACAATTGCTCGCCGCGGCCCTTGGCCCCCTTGGGCGGCATGAGCACTTCCTGGTCCCACTGCAGTACCGCCGCCGCCATGTGCAGGTCATGCACCTCGGCGTAGCGTTGCTTCAACTCGCTCAGGTCCGCCATTCCCTTGGTCTCCGTTACGCATTAAAACCCCGATGGACGCGAGTGTAGCAGGGAGTCGGGGGCGCGTTCATCCCGGCCGGGTGTACCACCATGCCCAGAGCATGAAGACGCCCTGGAGGGGGATGCGGGCGACGATCAGCCAGTAGGGGATGCCGGGGTACTCGGCCCAGTTGACAAGCATGTGGATGTGCACGGGCATGAAGGCGGCGAGCATGGCAATGATGGCCCAGGCCGCGAAGCGCCGGGTGCGTTGGGGAAAGAGGAGAGCGCCGAGAACGATCTCGCACACGCCGCTGAGGTAGATGAGAAATACTGGTGCGGGCAGGTAGGGGGGCATGACGCCCTCGTACGCGCCGGGGTTCACGAGGTGATTGATGCCCAGGGCGATGTAGAGCACGGCCATGAGCACGCGGGATGCGGTCTTCACTTTCGCCATCGTGCGATTCCCCCTGTTTGCGGTCGTTATGCGTCGTCGCGCGGCGCGTCGCCGGTCTTCGATTCCTCGGGCACACTCACGCGGATGGGGCTCATCCATTCGGGATTCTTGCCCTGCATGCCGCCGTAAAATTCCTGGCAGATGACGATATCTTTCTCGATGTCGCCGGAAGGCATGAAGGCAGGGCCGAATCCGCCGACTTTGTTCCCGAAATCGAGGTAGCCCATGACGATCGGCACCTGGGCCTTGTGGGCGACATGGTAGAAGCCGGTCTTCCATTTTTCGACGGGCCGGCGGGTGCCCTCGACGGGGATGGCGAGTTCGAGGCGGTCGGCCTTATTGAATTGCTCGACCATCTGATCGACCACGCCGGTATTGCGGCTGCGATCGATGGGAATGCCGCCCAACCAACGGAAGATTGGCCCCTTGATGCCGCGGAACAGGTTGTCCTTCACCATGTAGTAGAGCCGGGCGCGGTACGCGAAGACCATGGCCATGAAGACGACCCAGTCCCAGTTGGAGGTGTGGGGCGCGGCGACGAGGACATACTTGGGGGCCTCGGGGCGCTCGCCCTCGCATTTCCAGCCGGTGAGGCGCAGGCCGATGAGGCTGATCCAACGCATGACGGTGCAGACGCCGGGGGTATCGTAGATGGTGCGGTGCATGCGGGTATTTTATCCTTTGGGCGTGGTGAGATGGCGAGGGGGCTACTGCATCTGTCCGAGGAAGTACCCCGCGGCAAAGCCCGTCGTGGTGCAGAGCAGGGTAAGCAGGAACCACCACAACTTCACGCCGTGCTTGCGCAGCAGAAATCGCGAGCGGTTCACAATCAGTCGCGGCAGACTCGGGCTGATGTGCGCAATGATGACGGTGGTGTTGTCTTTGCCGCCGTTCTCGTTCGCCATGTTGATGAGGCGCGTGGCGGTCTCGGCGGAGCTGAGGCGCTTGCGGAACTCCGCGACGATCTCGGTGTCTTTCACCATGTTGATGAGGCCATCGGAGCAGAGCAGGAGGATGTCGTCCGGCTCGATCTGCCATGCGTAGCTGTCCACCTCGACCTTCTGGTTCGTGCCGATGCTTCGGGTCACGACATTCTTGCGGCTGTCGGCCTCGGCCTCGGCCTTCGACATCAGGCCCTGCTTGACCTGCTCGTCCACCCAGGAGTGATCCTCGGTGCGGCTGATGATGTCGCCATCGCGAATGAGGTAGCAGCGGGAATCGCCCACATTGCAGATGAGTACGCGGTTCGGCTGAATGAGCGCGGAGATGAGCGTGGTGCCCATGGGCTTGCCGGTGCGCACGAAGTCCTCGTTCGTGCGAAAGACCGATTCGTTGGCCTTGTGCATCCAGCGTTCCATGGCCCGCAGGGGTTCGAGGTCGGTATCGCCGCCCTTTGCGGGGGCGTCGTCCTTGAGCATGTCGCGCAGGGTGTTGACGGCGAGCTTGCTGGCGATTTCCCCGCCCATGTGGCCGCCAAGGCCATCGGCGACGGCGAGGAGGGCGCCTTCCTGGAAAAAGCGAAGGCCGGGCATCCCCTCGCGGAAGACACCATAAAAATCTTCGTTGTTCTTTTTCCGACGGCCGATGTCGGTTTGGGCGGCAATTTCAAGGCGCACGAAGGGCAAACCCTCTGGTAGTTATCGAGGGAAGATAGCAGAGGCCACGGGATGCGGGCAACCCGAACGAGCCCGGGGGCGTGCGGGGGAGGGAATAAGATGGCGGAGAGCCCGGGATTCGAACCCGGGGTACCCTTACGGGTACAACACCTTAGCAGGGTGCCACCTTCAGCCACTCGGTCAGCTCTCCGCAAGCAGATAAACGATACCATATGCACGAAGGGGGGGCAAGCGGAGCACCGGTGCACGAATTGGACCCCATCGGGCCACTACTAAATCCTATGGAAACAACCTACGGCGCCAATTTATGGAAACCACTCGCGCGCGCGTTGCTGGTAGGTTTGCTCAAGCATCCATTCGACATGGCCATCGGCAAAGAGGACATTGCGGCCGGGGGGCTCGCCGTAGGGCTGCCGCTCGATCACGATCGGCAACTCCGACATGAATTGATGCAGTGCAGCCGGGTTCTCTCGAATCTCGGGGGTGCGCGTCGCTTCAAACAAATGCTGAAAATTCATGACGGGGGCCATGTACTGATAGGAAACCGTGCCGGGGTCGTCGACCGGGTGGGTGAGCACGGCCAGGTCGGTCAGGTACTCCGGGTAGACGCTCCACCATCCGCCGGGGGTGTAGCCGTAGTGTTCCTGCTCAAACATCTTCACCACCAGGCCCAGTTGCTTGAGGTTGTTCTGTGATCGCGCGCGGATCTTGGCCCACTCCTCGCTCGATTGGGGCCCTTCGCCCGGGCGGTGCCAAGTGGTCATTCTCCCGAATGGAAACACGCTGATGCCCGCGCGCTCGCCGGATTCCGTGAGACGGAATTCAATCACCGTTACCGGCATCGGCGCATCCACCTGGTGCCGCCGAACCATCTCCACCTCAAACGCGTAGATGGCATCGGGGTCGCCCGCGGCGTCCGGTGGCAGGGTTTCTGCCTTCGGCAGGGGCAGCTTGTGGGGCTCGTAGCGCACGACGAGGCTGTCCTCCAGCGCGAGGCGAATGGCAGGCGAGGCGTCCGCGAGCATGGCGAGCAATTCGTCCAGCGTGGCGGGCAATCGCTGGTGCTGATCGAAGAATGCGGACAGGTCATCGCGCAAAGAGTCCAGTTCGGCGCTAAATCGCTCCCGGACGGAATCGCGGTACTTGGCCCGTGCGATATCGAGCGTCGTGAGGCGCTCGCCACGCAAAGTGAGCGGGATGGTGTGCCCCTGCTGATCATGGCCCGGAATTTCCTCCGTGACGGTCATTGCGCCGGACATCTGGAAGCGCGACAGGTCAGCGCTTGTCTCGCCGCGAAGCTCGCAGGCGTAGACGATGCGTCCATGGAGACCATCCCCGGTCGTGATGGGCATTTCGTCCATCATATCCACCTCCAAGCGCGTGCCCGTGCGTTGCCCTTCCAGATCCCCGCCGGAAAGGTGCGCCATCACCGGAAGCGGAATTGCGAATTGACCGTCCGGGGATTCCACGAGTTCGACTCGGCCCAACTCCTCGGTGTGCCCGCCCTCCGCGCCGAGGGTCACCAGCCACACGCCCGTGAGCGAATCGCGATTGGCGACGGGATGGTCAACGCGCTGCCATTGGCCCGCATGGCAGAGAATGACACCCTCGGCGCCGGCCCAGGCCAGCAGGCGTTCGCCCGGAAGGCTATCCCCCACTTCGAGGGCCAGGATCTCATCGCCGCGCGCAGGTTGAAGGTAGGCCACGGGTGGGTTCTTCTCCACATCAACGGCCAGCAAGGTAAACGGCAGCCGGCCTACGGGCAATTCGTGGAATGCCTCCACGGGCGGGTCCATGCAATCGGCTGAGGGCTCGGGCGTTTCCTCGGGGGCTGTATCGGGGTCTGGCGTCATCGTGGGCCGGTCAGGCTCCGGGAGGATGGAGGGTGAGCCCTCGGGATCGGCGATCGCCAGGGCCTGAACGGGGGCCGATGCAATGGATTCCGGTTCCGGCGCAGGCGACAGCCACGCATTGAGGGCCACGAGCACGACCGTCAGCGTCACGAGGGTGACGATGGCGAATCGGTAGTTTCGCAGCCCCGCGAAGGGTCCCTGATTGTTGTGTGCGCTCGAAGAAGGTGTCATGCCGCGTCTCCCGTCGAATGCCCTCCGCCCTTACCGCTGTATCGATACGGTAACACGGTTCGCGAGATTCGTCAATAGGCCTTAATTGGAAATTTGTGGCTAATCTACCCAAGCCACTGGCGATTGTCAGGCGTGCCTAGTGCCGGGTGGTCAGTACGACCATGCTCTTGCGGCCGACGACAACGATATCGCCGCATTCGGGGGCGCTGCCTTCGTCGAGGAACACATCCTCCCCCATGCGGCGGGCCGTGTTGATTCGCATTTTCCACTTGCCGCGGGGCGTCTGGAAGGGGCGTGCGCCGAGGGTGCTGTTGAACATCATGCAGATGGCGGCGCCGTCATTCGTGGCGGGGTGCATGACGCATGCGAGGGCGAGGTCACCGTCGTGCCATTCGAGGTGCATGGCCTCGGTGTTCATCCAGACGAGATCGGGCACGCCGTCCTTCTCGGGTTTGCCGGTGAAGTACTCGTCGCGTCGAAAGACGGGGTTGTCCTTTCGAAACTGGATGACGGCCTTGGTGAAGGCGAATAATTCTCGGTTCGTTTCGAGCAGACTCCAGTCGAACCAGCTGATTTCGTTGTCTTGGCAGTAGGCGTTGTTGTTGCCCTGCTGCGTCCGGCCGAATTCATCCCCGCCGAGCATCATGGGGACGCCCAGGGACAGGAAAAGCGTGGTGAGGAAGTCCTTCTGCAGGCGCATGCGCAGTTCGGTGATCTCCGGGTCGTCCGTGTCCCCCTCGATGCCGTAATTCGCGCTGATGTTGTGGTCGGTGCCGTCGCGGCTCTTTTCGCCGTTGAGCCGGTTGTGCTTGCGGGTGTAGGAGACGAGATCGCGCATGGTGAAGCCGTCGTGGCAGGTCACGAAGTTGATGCTGTTGTGCGGCGTGCGGCCGTTGGGCTGGTAGATGTCGGGGCTGCCCGTGAGGCGCAAGGCGAAGGCCGACTTGGCGTTTTCGTCACCCGCCCAGAACCGGCGGACATCGTCGCGGTAGACGCCGTTCCAGTCGCTCCATCGGGGCGTGCCAAAGGCGCCGACCTGGTAGCCGCCGCCGGCGTCCCATGCCTCGGCGATGAGCTTTGAATCCCGCAGGACGGGGTCGCGCGCGATGCGATCGACGACGGGGGCATTCTGATGGAGGTGGCCCTGGCTGTCGCGGTTGAGGATGGCGGCAATGTCGAAGCGGAATCCGTCCACTTGCAGCTCGGAGGTCCAGTAGCGCAAGGAATCAATGATGAGATCACTCGTGACGGCGTGATTGCACCGCAGCGTGTTGCCGCAGCCGGAGTAGTTCATGTGCTCGGGCCCGTCGAATAGGAAGTAGGTGTCCGGGTCGATCCCCTTGAGGGATTGCAGGGGGCCGCCGAGCCCGCCCTCGGAGGTGTGGTTGTAGACCACATCGAGGATGACCTCGAGGCCGGCGGCGTGGAGGGCGTCGACCAGTTCGCGGAACTCGGCCAGTTGTTCGCCGCGCCCGCCCTCGCTGCCATATTTTCCCCACGGCGCGAAGAAGCCGACGGGGCTGTAGCCCCAGTAGTTCGGCAGGGGCTCGCCTGTATCGGGATGCTTCTGGTGCACCTCGACCTCGCCGCATTCGTACACGGGCAACAACTCGATGGCCGTCACCCCGAGTTCCTTGAGGTGGGGAATCTTCTCGATGAGGGCACGATAGGTGCCGGGGGCCGCCACGCCGCTCGAGGGGTGCATGGTCATGCCGCGCACATGGGTTTCGTAGATGATGGTGTCCATCAGGGCGATTCCGGGATTCGGTGGCGATTCGACCGGGCGTTCGTCGGTAACCACGACGGATTTCGGGATGCCCCCGACCCGGTTGTCCACGATCAACCGTGTATAGGGGTCCACCAGGTAGTGGTCTTCGTTGAAAATGCGCCCTTTCTTGCCCTTCTTCGGACCCTCGACGCGATAGGCGTAGTAGGCTCCGGCCTCGAGGCCCTTAATAAATACGCTCCAGATGGCACCGCGGCAGTGGGTTTTGCGGTCCAATTCAAACTCGCGGCAAGGGTCGTGCGCATCCGGGCTATCGAACAGGCACAGCCAAACCCGTTGCGCCGCCTCGCTATACAGGGCAAAGTTGACGCCGCCCCCATAGACGACGGAACCAAATGGGGATGATTTCCCCCGGACGGCTTGCAAGGCGGTTATGGTGGATGATGCCGGCATATGGGAGACTCCTGCGGGCCAATGGCGCAGGGTAAGCATACGCGTCGAGCGATGGCAGAAAAAAGCATCTGCTTTTCTGGATTGGAATACCCTGTATTTTGGTGTACCATACGGGAACTGGGGAAGACTTCCGACTGAGCGCTGGCATGCTAGAGCTGGTCCCATTCATTGGGATCACCCGCGGTGTGGGCGAGTGCAATGAGGGATGCATTCATGACGGACGATACCCCCAAGAAATCTCGCCGTGGTGAGAAGGCCCGACTGCTGCAGATGAGCCGTGCGCTGCGGGAAGTGGCCCGCATTACGCACGAATCGGCCAAGGAGCAGATTCTGCTCGATGAGGCCTGCGCGGCCTTGGAAAAGCATCTTGGCTTTTCCCATGCCTGGGCCGCGAACATGAACGGCGCCGACGCGCCGGAAGTTGTCACGACGCATGCGGTGGATTCCCCTTTTGTGCCGCTGCTCGCGGAGTGGCGCGACAACGGCACCCCGACCTGCATTACCGCAATTCTCGCGGCAACGGAACCGATCTGCCTGAGCGAGGTGGAGAACGCCTGCGAGGCCTGCACCTTTCAGCAGTACGGAGGCGATGTCTGGGGGGCGCCGCTGCGCTTTCAGGGCTCAGTTCGCGGGCTGCTCGTTGTGATCGACCACGAGCACAACGCGGATGAGGCGGCGCGTTCGCTGTTGATGGATGCGGCGGCGGATATCGCGGCGGGTCTGCACCGGCTGGAGCAACGAGACGCCCGTCAACAGGCCGAGCGGCGCTTCCAATTGCTGATGGACAACCTCATGGGCGCAGTGTACCAGTGCCGCAACGATGAGCGCTGGTCGATGCGGTACCTGAGTGCTGGCATCCAAGAATTGACCGGTTACTCGCCGGAGCAATTGCTGAACGGGGCGACGACGAACTACGCCGATATTATTCACCCCGAGGATCGCGACCGTGTCTGGAACGAGGTGCAGGAGGCCGTGTCGGCGGGTAATTTCTTTGTGCTTCGTTACCGCATCGTGCGAGCGGACGGGCGGGTGCGCTGGGTCGTGGAGCGTGGGCACACAGCCCCCGGTGGCGATGGTGAATCTCCATGCCTTGAGGGACTGATTACGGATGTGACGGAGCAGGTCCAGCAGGAGGAGCGGCTGCGGGCGAGCGAGGAAAAATTTCGGCACATTTTCGAGAACAAGGCCTTGGCCAAATGCATCCACCTGCCCGATGGCAGCCTGGACGATGTCAATCAGCGGCTTTGCGACCTTTTGGGGTACTCGGCGGAAGAGCTGAAGCAGATGGCCTTCGTGGAGATTACGCATCCGGATGATCTGGAGTTGAGCACGGAAATCTCGCGGCAATTGCTTGAGGGCTCGCGCGAGACTGCGCGCATGGAGAAACGCTACATCCACAAGAGCGGGACAATCGTGTGGGTGGACATCTCCACTTCCCTCATCCGGGATGAAAACGGCGTACCGATGCACTTTGTCACGGCGATGAACGACATCACCGAGCGCAAGAAAATGGAGCGGGCGTTGCGCAAGAGTTCGCACGAGTTGCAGGGGATACTCGAAGTGGCCATGGACCTCTTCTGTATCACCGACAACGAGGGCCATATCCTGAAGTTGAACCAGGAATGGGAGAAGGTCCTGGGCTATCCCATTGAGGAACTGCAAGGGGCCTACTTGCTGGACTACCTGCACCCCGGTGACATGGAGGAGACCCTGCGCACGATGGAATCGGCGAGTGAGGGCAAGCCCGTGCTGGATTTCGTGAACCGATACCAGCGGAAGGACGGTACCATCGTCTTCCTTGAGTGGCGTGCGCATCCCCAGGGTGATTTCAACTACGCCGCCGCCCGCGATGTGACTGAACGGCTCATGCGTGAGGAAAAGCTGCGCCGCACGGAGGCCCGCTTCCGATTGCTGATCGAGAATGCCCCCGCGGCCATCTTCGTGCAGCAACGGGGCTGCTTCAACTTCCTGAATCCGGCGGCCTGCAGGCTTTTTGGAGTGAGCGACCCGGAAGAACTGATTGGGAAGCCGGTCCTCGAGCGATTCCACCCCGACTATTGGGACATCGTGCGGGAGCGCATTCGCCGCCTCAATGAGTTGCACGAGCCCGTCCCCATGATCGAGGAACACATCGTACGGGTTGATGGCGAGGTGGTTCCGGTGGAAATCTCCGCTGTGCCCATTCGCTTCGAGGCGGAACAGGGTGCACTGGTGTTCATGCACGACCAAACCCTGCGCAAACGGGACGAGGAACGGCAGCGAAAGCTGGAAAGCCAGTTGCAGCAGGCACAGAAAATGGAGAGCGTCGGGCGGCTGGCCGGTGGCGTCGCGCATGACTTCAACAACCTGTTGATGCCCATTCTTGGTCATGCTGAATTGCTTGCCTCGGAAATACCGCCGGACTCCCCCTTCCTGGAGTCCATCCAAGAGATTCTCGCCGCGGCGGAACGGGCCCGGGGCATTGCCAGCCAGCTTCTGTCGTTCAGCCGGGAAAAGCAATTGGCGATGGTTCCAAGGGACCTCAACGAGATCGTGCAGGGCTTCAGGCGAATACTGGGCAATTTGCTGGGCGAGGATATCTCGATGTTGTTTCACCTCGCCCCGGACCCCCTCGTTGTGGACGCCGACACGGGGCAACTCGAGCAGGTGCTGATGAACCTCGCCGTGAATGCCCGCGACGCCATGCCCCAGGGCGGCCGACTCCGCATCGAGACAAGCGCGGTGGAGCTGGACGAGGAATACATCGAGGAGCGGCCTTCCGTGATGCCCGGCCCCTACGCCTTGATGACGGTCACCGATGAGGGAACCGGCATGGATGAAGGTACGCGCAACCGCATCTTCGACCCGTTCTTTACGACGAAGGAACACGACCGGGGCACGGGGCTCGGACTCTCCACGGTGTACGGCATCATAAAGCAGCACGGTGGGCATGTCTGGGTGTACAGCGAGGTGGGACACGGCACGACCTTCAAGGTCTACCTTCCGCTCGTGGATAAGAATGTACACACGACGACAGCCCACAAGCCGGCGTCATCCGAGCCGGCGCTGGCCTGCGAGCCTGCATGCGTGTTGGTGCTGGAGGACTTGGCGCCGGTGCGCAAACTCGTGGTGAAGATGCTCAAGCGCATGGGGCACTCGGTGCTGGAAGCCGAATCCCTCGCCGAGGCGCAATCGCTGGCTTCGCAGGCGCGCTGCATCGACCTGATGGTGAGCGATGTGATTCTGCCGGACTGCAAAGGCCCCCAGGCCTACGAGATCATCCGCGAGCGCCATGAGGCCATGCGGGTGATTTACATGAGCGGCTACACGGAGAGTGTGGTGGTGGAGGAATACGCGCAGGCCGGCATGTTCCTCCAAAAACCCTTCACCGCGAAAGCGCTCGCGGCCACCGTGGTGCGTGCCCTGTCGATGCCGCCGCCAACCCCGCGCTAACTGGCAGCAGCCGCGGCGCCGGTGGCCAATTCCATGACGGCTTCCTGAGTGGCGGCGGCTTGGGTGAGTTCCCCGGCGATGCGGCCCTCGTGCATGACGAGGATGCGGTCGCACATGCCGAGCACCTCGGGCAGTTCGCTGGAGATCATCAGCACGGCGACGCCCCTGCGCACGAGTTCGTTCATGAGCTTGTAGATCTCGACCTTTGCGCCGACATCAATGCCGCGGGTGGGCTCGTCGAAGATCAGCACGCGGCTCTCGGTGTAGAGCCACTTCGCCAGCACGACTTTCTGCTGGTTGCCGCCGCTGAGATTTTGCACGATCTGCTCGATTCCCGGCGTCTTAATCCGCAGTTCGTCGATAAATTTCCGCGTGACGCGCCGCTCTTCGCCCTGGTTCACGAAACCCCAATTCGTGAGCGCGCCGAGATTGGCCAGCGTGGCATTTTCACGCACGGTCATTCCCAGCACGAGACCCTGCCCCTTGCGGTCCTCGGTGAGTAAGCCGATGCCCTGGCGGATGGCGTCCTGCGGGGATTTCACCGTGATCGGCTTCCCGTGGAGGGTAATCGTGCCCGACTCGAGGCGGTCCGCGCCGAATATCGCCCGCGCCACCTCCGTTCGCCCCGCGCCGACGAGCCCGGTCAGGCCGATGATCTCCCCCTTGTGCAGACGGAACGAGATGCCCTCAAATTTACCGCGCCGGGCGAGGCCCTCCACGCGGAGGACCTCTTCCCCACGCTCGAAGTACTCCTTCGGGAATTCCTCCGTCAGGTCGCGCCCGACCATCATCTTGATGATCGATTCGCGCGTCAATTCCGCCACGGGGTGGGTGCCGACGAATTTGCCATCGCGCATCACCGTGACGCGGTCGCCGATCTGGAAGACCTCCTCCAGGCGGTGCGAGATATAGATCATCGCCATGCCTTGCGCGCGCAATTCGCGGATAAGGGTGAAGAGGGCGTCGAGTTCATGGTCCGTCAGCGTGGCCGAGGGCTCGTCCATCACGATGATCTTGGACTCGAAGGAGATGGCCTTGGCAATCTCGATCATCTGCTGCTGCGCGACGCTGCACTCGTTCACCGGCGTGCGCACATCGAGCTTAACTCTGATGCGCTCGAGGATGGCCCTTGCCTCGCGGTTCATGCGAGGCCAATCGATGAACGGCGTGAGTCCCCAGCGCGGCTCGCGGCCAAGAAAGATGTTCTCCGCCACGCTCAGGAAGGGGCTCAGGTTGAACTCCTGATAAATCATGCTGATGCCGAGTTGCTGCGCGTGATGCGGCGAATGGATGTGCACTTCCTCGCCGTCCAGCAGGATGGCGCCCGAGTCCGGCTTTTCCGCCCCCGCGAGGATTTTCATCAGCGTGGACTTGCCCGCGCCGTTCTCGCCCAGCAGGCAGTGCACCTCGCCCGGTTTCAGCTGGAGTTGGCCGTGGTCCACCGCCAATACGCCGGGAAACTGCTTCATGATGTCCCGCATTTCGAGGACGAATTCGGTCATCGGGCTGCTTTCCTGCATTCTCGCTTCCGTTTGCCTCATAGGTCCGATGCGTGCCGATGTGGACATAACGCATGAGAGAATACGCAATTGCCCATCGGCAGGCCAATCGGCCGTTGGGCGTCCGCCGCAGCGGGGTCCGGTGATTGACGGGCAGCAGCAATAGCATTACAATGTAATTACTCACCTTGGAGAAGGCGCATGAGTTCTCATCGTACAAGACTGGTCCGAATCGGCAATTCGCGTGGACTGCGCATTCCGAAAGCGTTGATCGAGCAGGCGGGACTCGGCGGCGATGTCGAGTTGCGTGTCCAGAACGATCAATTAATGATTCGGGCCGCCCGGCAGCCACGAGAGGGTTGGGACGATCGGTTCCGCGCCATGGCGGAATGTGACGATGACGCCGTGCTCATCGGCGATTTGCCCACCGATTGGGACGATGCCGAGTGGGAATGGTAGCGAGGCGGTTCGAGGTCTACCTCGTCAACCTAGACCCCACCATTGGCAGTGAAATCAAGAAGACCCGCCCGTGTCTTGTCATCTCGCCTGATGAAATGAACCGGCACATCGCCACCGTCATCGTGGCGCCCATGACCACCAAGGGACGCCGTTACCCCACGCGGATCCCCTGCCGATTTCAGGGCAAGGACGGGCAAATCGTGCTGGACCAAATTCGCACCGTGGACAAACGGCGCCTCGTCAAGAAGCTGGGCGTTATCAGTCCCGCGGCGCAACGAGCCACGCTCGCGTGCATGGCGGAGATGTTCGGGGAGTGAATCCTCGATGTGGCCGGTCTCCTGCTCGGCGCGCCGAAGCCTTGTGCGAAGGCGGGACCGCCTCACTCGTACGACCGCCAGGTCTCCACGACCGCGAGACGCGCTTGGGCGGACACTCAGGTCCGCCCCTACTTCGCGATCAAATTCACCATCTTGCCGGGCACGAAGATTGTCTTGACGATCTGCTTGCCCTCGAGGTGGAGCTTTACATTCTCGTCGGCCATGGCGGCCTCGAGCACGGTGGCCTCGTCGGCATTGGTGGGAACGGAGATCTTGCCGCGCAACTTGCCCATGATCTGCACCGGAATCTCGACGGTGTCCTCGACCAGCAGGGAGAGGTCGGCCTCGGGCCAGGGTTCGTATGCGAGGGTGCCGGCGTTTCCGAGCAATGCCCACAGTTCCTCGCCGATGTGCGGCGCGAAGGGCGACAGGATGAGCACGAAGCGCGCCATGACGCCCTTGTCCAACGGGTCGTCGTTCTTGTAGGCGAGGTTGACGAACTCCATCAGGCGCGAGATGGCAGTGTTGAACTGCAGGGCTTCGATGTCGCGCGTGACGGCGTCGATAACCTTGTGCAGGGCCTTCTCGCGTTCGGCGTCCTCGATGCCTTCCTGGATGCGCGGGGAGAGTGCGCCGTCCTCCGTGACGAACAGCGTCCACACGCGTTTAAGGAAGCGGTGCACGCCCTGGATCCCGTCATCCGACCACGGCTTGTCGCGGTCGAGCGGTCCCATGAACATCTCGTACATTCGCATCGAGTCCGCGCCGTATTCGCGGACGACATCGTCGGGATTGACGACATTGTAGCGCGACTTCGACATCTTCTCGATTTGGGTGTGCAGGGGCGCGCCGCCATCTTTGGAGACGAAGCCATCGCCCTGCTTTTCGGCCTCGTGCGGGTAGTAGTACTTGCCGTTGGCGTCCTTGTACGAATAGGCCAGGATCATCCCCTGATTAAACAGCTTCTGAAACGGCTCTTTCGTGTGGACATGGCCGGCATCGTAGAGCACCTTGTGCCAGAAGCGCGAGTACAGCAGGTGCAACACCGCGTGCTCGGCCCCGCCGATGTACAGATCGACGGGCATCCAGTATTCCTCCGCCTCTTTCGACCACGCCGCGTCGTGGTTGCGGGCGTCGCAAAAGCGCAGGTAATACCAGCAGGACCCCGCCCATTGCGGCATTGTGTTCGTCTCGCGCAAGGCCCACTGGCCCGTCTCCGGGTCCTTGACGCGTACCCAATCCTTCGCGCGGGCTAGCGGGGGTTGGCCATCCTCGGTCGGCTTGTACTCGTCCAGCTCAGGCAGGGTGACCGGCAGGTCCTTCACCGGCACGGCCTTGATGGTACCGTCCTCGAGGTGAATCAGCGGGAACGGCTCGCCCCAATAGCGCTGACGCGAGAAGAGCCAATCGCGCAGGCGGTAATTGACCGTGCCCTTGCCCAGTCCCTTCTCCTCGAGCCAGGCCGTGATCTTCTTCTTCGCATCCGGCACGGAAAGGCCGTCGATCAAGGGCGAATTCACCAACACCCCGTCGCCCGTGTAGGCGGTCTCCTGAACATCCTCGCCGCCCTGCACCACCTCGATGATGGGCAGCTCGAACTTTTTGGCAAACGCGTGGTCGCGCTCATCGTGCGCCGGCACGGCCATGATCGCGCCGTAGCCGTACTCGCCCAGGACATAATCCGCCACCCAGATGGGCACCGGCAGCTCGTTGACCGGGTTGATCGCGTAGGCGCCCGTAAAGACGCCCGTCTTCTCGCGGTCTTCCTTCATGCGGTCCTGCGCGGAGCGGTTGGCCGCTTGCTGCACATAGGCATCGACCGACGCGCGGTTTTCTTCCGTTGTGACGGTCTTGACCAGCGGGTGCTCCGGACCCAGCACGCAATAGGTTGCGCCGAAGAGGGTGTCCGGACGCGTGGTGAAGACGGTGAACGAGGCGTCGGAATCCTTGAGGGCAAACTCGACATCCGCGCCCTCGCTACGGCCGATCCACTCGCGCTGCATCGCCTTGATGCCCTCGGGCCAGTCCAGCTCGTCGAGGTCCGAGAGCAGGCGCTCGGCGTAGGCGGTGATCTTGAGCATCCACTGCTTCATCATCCGCTTTTCGACCGGGTCGCCGGTCTCGACATACTTGCCGTCCTTGACCTCTTCATTGGCCAGCACGGTGGCGAGGGCCGGGCACCAGTTGACCGGCTGCTCGGCCTGATACGCCAAGCCGCGCTCCAGCAGCACGGTGAATATCCACTGCGTCCACTTGTAGTAATCCGCGTCCGTCGTGTTGATCTCGCGGTCCCAGTCGTAGCTTAGGCCCAGCGCCTGGATCTGGCCCCGGAAGGTGTCGCAATTCTGGTTCGTGATGACCGCCGGGTGCTCGCCCGTGCGCATGGCGTGGCGCTCCGCCGGCAGGCCGAAGGCATCCCACCCCATCGGGTGGAGCACATTGAAGCCGCGCATGCGCTTGAAGCGCGACACGATGTCCGTGGCGGTATAGCCCTCGGGGTGACCCACATGGAGCCCCGCGCCGGAGGGGTAGGGGAACATGTCCAGCACATAGTATTTTGGTTTTGAATGGTCGATTTCCGACTTAAAAGTCTTGTTCGACAGCCAGAGATCCTGCCATTTTTTCTCGATGTGCGTGAAGTCGTATTTGCCGCTTGGCATGAAGATCGGTCCTTATTTGAGGGCGCGCCCAGCCGCGCCGCAGAGAGGCCATAGCGTAGCACACCGGGCGGAACACGGACGAACACGGACCGGCACGGACTTTCCAACGCGGCCGTATCCCCGGGGGGCGAGCGTCCCCGCGAGCAAGTGCAACACCACAGCCCTATCCTCGCGAGGACGCTCGGCTCCCGTGGCGCGGCGCCGAGCCTCGCGGGATTCGACCGTGTCTGTCCATGCCAGTCCGTGTTGCACGGCTCGTGTCGCGCCGGTAAACTATTGACAAATGAAGCGCCTCACCACACTCCTGCCGCTCCTGCTCTTCCTCGCCGCATGCGCACATCACGAGCCCATCACGGCGAGTCCGACGCATTGGGGAGACCGTGCCGCGCCGTCGACCCCGCCGGAGCCCGCGGGAAAGCCGATGGACATGCGGGCCGTGGCGGCGGCGTATTCGGGGAGTTGCTCGAGCGGGCAACGGCTATCGAACAACTGCGCGCATTTCCTGGCGGATGCCATCATCCGCGCGGGGTGCGACGACTTGCTCACCAGTGATTTGGTGACCGAGCGTTGCCCTGCGGGCCGGCCGATACGCGCGCAGGACCTGCTGAAGTGGTTTCAGGCGAACGCCACCGACTTCCATATGGGCATCCCTGAGAACGACGGCCTCTGGTTCGGCTACCAGGAAAAGCCCGGCCGCCGTCATGTGCTTCTGCTCGACTCCGACACCGGCCGCTTCTACGGCACCGACCACTGCAAGGATTGGCCCGTGCAGTGGTTTTATCGGTGGTAGGGGGCGCTCGCGAATAGCCATACGCTTGGTGCCGCACCGGGAGGGCGAGCGTCCTCGCGAGCCGGGGGCCACCGGGTGACTCCAACATCCCCCTGAATCCCCCTTCAAAGGGGGACTTTAAGGGAGCAGCACTTCGAGTGTGCGCGCTTGCCGCATCGCTGCCCGCTCGGGTAGAGTCATCCAATACCACTGTGCAATACACCGCCGCGGGGGCGTGAAGGAGAAATTCCGTTGAGCATGAATGTTGCCATTATCGGGTGCCGGACGATGGGGCAGGTGCACGCTGCCATGGCCACGGCGGTGGGGTGCACGGTGGTGAAGTGCATCGACAAGGATTTAAGGGCCGCCAAGGCGCTCGCGAAGCAGTTTGGCGCGGCGGCGGGCGATGACCCGGCGAAGGCCTTCAAGCGGAAGGATGTGGATGTCGTCTGCATCGCCACGCCGACCCCGACGCACCGCCCCTTAATTGCGCAGGCGGCGAAGGCGGGCAAGAACATTTTCTGCGAAAAGCCCCTGTGCCGCACGGAAAAGGAATGCCTTGATGCGATTTCGTCCGCGGAAAAGGCGGGCGTGAAGCTGTTCGTGGGGCATGTGGTGCGGTATTTCCAAGAGTATGAGGCGCTGCGGGCGCAGGTGCGCTCGGGGGCGATCAGCACGCCCGGCTTCGTGCGCATGTTCCGCGGCGGGCAATGCCCGGACGGCACGGGCTCGTGGTTCCGCGACTTCAAGCAGAGCGGCGGCGTGGTGATGGATTGCAGCATCCACGACATCGACTGGGTGCGCTACACCTTTGGCGAAATCACGCGGGTGTACTGCCAGAACCTCATGCGCACGACGCCGGAGCCGATGGACTACGCCGTGACGACGCTGCGCCTCGCGGATGACCTCGTCGCGCAGGTGACGGGCTCATGGGCGCACCCGAGCGGTTTCCGCACCTCCGTGGAGGTATGCGGGGCGAAGGGCATGCTCCAGTACGACAGTGCGCAGGCCCCGATCATCAGTCAACCCCGGGGCAAGGCCGGCGCCGGCGGCGGCACGATCGTACCGCAGTCGCCCGTGGCCGTGAGCCCCTACCAGCTCGAGTGGGAAGACGCGCTGGCATGGTTCCAGCGCGACCGCACGCCCCGCGTGTTGCCCGAGGACGCCCTGCGCGCCGTGCAACTCGCCGAGGCCGCCCTGCGTTCCGCCGAGACCGGCCAGCCGGTGAAGGTGTAGGGGGGAAGGCATACGCCTCGCCTTACACGGACTGACACCGACTGACACGGACTTCGTCGGGATGAATCCTGTCCGTGTGGGTCCGTGCGCGTCCGTGCCAGTCCGTGTCTCCCACCCACCCGTAACCCTCGAAATCGCCGGGGGTTCGACAGCCCATCCCGATTTTCTGGTACCATAGTGTTCGCAGGCGGCGGACTCGCTCGCCTCTGGAAGCCCCATCTCCAACCCCCAAGGACACGGCGAAATCCCCATGAGCTTCCCCAATCTTAAAGACGCCCTCTACGGCGATATCCTCCAGCAGGTGGAAAAGCCCTCGCGCTATCTCGGCACGGAGTTGAACTCGACGCACAAGGACCCCAGCAAGGTCGATGTGCGCCTCAACCTCGTGTTTCCGGACATGTACGACCTCGGCCTGGGCAATGTGGGCGTGCTGATCATGTACGCCCTGCTCAATCAGCGCGACTGGTGCTGGTGCGAGCGGGCCTATGCCCCCGCACCGGACATGGAGGCGGCCTTGCGCGAGCGTGGCCTGCCGATGTTCGCCAGTGAGTCGAAAGACAGCCTGCTGGCCTTCGATGGCATCGGCTTTACGCTCCAGTCAGAGCTGAATTACACCAACATCCTCAACATCATCGACATGGCCCCGATGCCGCTGCGCTGGAAGGACCGGGGCGACGAGCACCCGATCCTCTTTGCTGGCGGACCGTCGGTCTACAACCCCGAACCGCTCGCGCCATTCTTGGACTTCTTCGTGATGGGCGAGGGCGAGGCGGTGATCATCGAGATCGCCGAGGTATTCCGTGCGATGAAGGGCCGCTCGCGCCGTGAAAAGCTCAAGGCCTTCGCCCAGCTCGAGGGCGTCTATGTGCCCGAGTTCTACCCCTTCGAGACGCTGGCGGATGGCTCGATCCTCCCCGCGCTGGACGGCCCGAAGATCCGCAAACGCCTCGTCGATGACCTCGACGGCTCGTTTTTCCCGACGAATTACATCGTGCCGTTCACGCAGCAGGTGCACGACCGCATCGGCCTCGAGGTCTTGCGCGGCTGCACGCAGGGCTGCCGATTCTGCCAGCCGGGCATGGTGACGCGCCCCGTGCGCGAGCGCAGCCTCAAGAACATCGACGAATTGATGCAGAAGACCCTCGAACAGACCGGGTACGAGGAAGTCTCGCTGCTGTCCCTCTCCACTTGCGACTACTCCCGCCCGAAACAACTGGTGGACATGGCCGCCCGGCGCGCACACGCGGACAATGTCAGCGTGTCGCTGCCGTCGCTGCGGCTGGACTCGTTCTCGGTGGACTTGGCCGATCGCGTGGCCGGTCCGCGCCGCACGGGCTTGACCTTCGCGCCCGAAGCGGCGAGTCCGCGATTGCGTGCGGTGATCAACAAGTGGATCCCCGACGAAGAGCTGCTGACGATGTCCTACGAGGCGTATCAGCGCGGCTGGAACCATGTTAAGTGCTACTTCATGATCGGTCTGCCCACCGAGCGCGACGAGGATATCGAGGCGATCGTCGATTTGTGCGAGCGCGTGGTGAAGCTGGGCAAGCTGGTGAACCCGAAGGCCTCCGTGAATCTCGGCGTGTCCACCTTCGTGCCCAAGCCGTTTACGCCCTTCCAGTGGGCCGAGCAGATCTCGCCCGAGGAGACTTTGCGCCGTCAGGACATCCTGCACGACGCCTTCCGCCGCAACCCGAACATCAAATTCGGCAAGCACGACCCGTGGATCACCTGGATCGAGGGCATCCTCGGCCGCACGGACCGCCGCGCGGCGGATGTCCTCGAGGCGGCATGGCGCAACGGCGCGCGGCACGAGTCCTGGGGCGAGTACCTCAACCTCGAGGCCTGGAAAAAGGCGATCGAGGAGACCGGGTTTGATGTCGAGCACGCCTTCCGCCAGCGCGATCTCGAAGAGCGCCTGCCGTGGGACCACATCGACCTCCTGCTCGACGCCGAGTGGTTCAAGGAGGACTGGCGCAACGCGATGGAGCTTCAGCACGCGCCGGATTGCCGCGCGGGCAAGTGCCACATGTGCGGCGTGATCAACAAGGAGCGCGAGGTCTGCGTCTCGATGCTCAAGCGCCAGAAGGCGGGCCGCATCGAGGAACAGAATTTCGAGTACACCGTCGACGAGCCCTTCACCGAGCCGGAACCGGCGCAGCGCCTCCGATTCCGCATCGGCCGCGCGGGCGAGGCCGTGTGGCTGTCGCACCTCGAGCTGATGAACGCCTGGATCCGCTCCCTGCGCCGTGCGCGTGCGCCCCTGTCCTACTCGCAGGGATTTCACGCGCACCCGAAGATTACCTTCGCCAGTGCGCCGCCGGTCGGCGAGGAATCCAACGGGGATTACATGGACATCGTGCTGCGCGAGCGCGTGGATGCCGGCGAACTGCTCACGAGGCTCAAGGGCGCCGTGCCCGACGGCTTCCGCGTGTTCGACGCCACCGAGGTGCCGCTCAAGGCCGCCTCGCTCATGAGCAGCGTGGCGGGCTACAGCTACACCCTCTATGCCAGCGCCGATGAACACACCGTGCGCGACCGCATCGCGCAGATGCTCGGCGCCCCCGAGATTCTTGTCGAGCGCCGGGCGAAGGGCAAGAACAAAAAGGGCAAGCGCCGCATGTCCGAGACCATGGTCGACATCGATGTGCGCCCCATGATTCAGTCGCTCGAAATCCGCGAGGCCGGCGAGCACCAGGTCGTCATCGACGCCGAAGTGACCACGCTCGACAACAACCGCGGCATCCGCACCCGCGAGTTGGTCGCCCTCCTCGGCCTCGACCCCGGCTCCACCCGCATCCTGAAACGCGCCACGCACCTGCACGAGGAAGAAGTGGTGGCGGGGGTGTAGGGGCAGTACAACTGCGGGAGATTAGTGGGGGCAACCCAGGGCCTATATGTCAATTGAGCCAATAATCATGGCATTGACATGCAAGTCTGCCTTCGCTAGTATCGAGTGTCGTTGGGGTGCAGATCGCGTAAAGCGAAAACGCCGAAGGAGTGTTGCACAAGATGCCCAAAGAGCGCATGAGGACGATAGGGGTCATCGTCACCTTGGCTGGAGTTGCGGCTCTTCTGATTAGTTTCTTGTTTGCGACGGGATCGCACCCGGGCCGTGATTTCCTTGGAAATCTTTCCCAAATGGAAATCGTGATAAGAGAAGGGGAGCAGGTTTTGCCGACATTCTCACAGGAAGTTGGGTCTAGACTACGTGAATCAGAACTGAGAATCTTGGCTCAGTCCATGGCGCAAGTTGAAGGGCGAGTAGTTGTCCCAGCGAAATATGCACTCTCCGTTTCGATTCTCACGATCCTTGTAGGGATCGGAATGGCGATTCTAGCGAAAGACCCTCGGCCCATTGCTGAAGAGTAGTCCGTGTTTAATCAACGGCCGATTCTCCCCTCTCAAGTTCCGTGCCTTCCCTCGGTTCTCCCAGTCATAATACTCGGCAAAAAGGAATTCGGTAGGCCCAAAGGTACCCTCAAAGCAACCTCCCAACTAATTCGGGGTGCTCCGTCAACAACTCCTTGATGTCTTCGGTGTCCAATTCGTATTGGCTCGGATATGCTGGTTCAAGGTCGTTTATATCTAGTCCGAAACGCTTTAGGTAGATGTATCCAGCGATGCGAAGGAACGCCCGAATCTTTTGAGTGGTCAGTTTCATCGCCGCAGCTTGAGGCGTAAACGAATACTCAAGCTGTCCCTCGCTAGCAAGCGCAATCATGGAAATGTTGTGCTGTGCCATAAGCGATTGAATCAACGACTCTAGCGCAGTCGAATCGTCTACACCGTCGAGCATCTTCAAGATATCCCTCTTGACTCCAGGGATATCTATATGGGTTTCTCCAAGCTCTGACCGAGCCTTCTCGTCGTAGAGCAAGAACCATTCGACCAAGTCGTCTGTGTGTTCAACACTCGGTATCGACGGAATGCCGCCAATCAGCTTGCGAAAGAAAGACACTGTGTAATCTCCGTATGTGTTGCAACGCACCGATATTGGGGAATGGACCAGGTTGGCCCTATATTTTCACCCTTTCCCCTTCTTGGCTAGTTTCGGCTTGGAATTGAATTGGGGGCAATCCGAGGGCCAGTCTGAGAATGATCAATTATCTCCTGTGACTACCTGAGCCATCACCATCGCAGCCAAATCAGTCTGGTTAGCCATGGTGAGCTTCCTTTGCATCGCTAGGTAGCCACAGGCAACTCCAGCGGCAAAGAGCCTTCGAACATGATCCATGTCCTCGATCCGTTGATTTCCAAAATGTCGCAAGAGGCACATGACGGAGTCGATGGAGTATTCTTCTATTCCCTTCGCAAGAAAACCAAAACCCTGCTGCTTCATGCGTATGGATTCAATATGCACTTCACCGAGTCTCATATTGATCGAGAATACTTTCTCGCCAACCTTGCCCGTGTAATCGCGAATTTTGATCGGAGCTGTTGGCGATGTCAGAATATGCATCATATGCTTCTCATCTTCCGCAGCCTTCACCAGCATCAGCGCCAGTTTGGTCGTGTTGTCACTTTCAATCCCCATAGTCACCATCATTCGGAACACATGAAGGCAAAAAAGCCAGATTTCAAGGCGCTTCCGTTCTTCGCCCGAACTGGATGAATCCAATGTCACCGAAGCACTATGCTTACTGTAGAAGTGTATTTGAAGATTTACGGTGTCCTGCATATCGCATTCTCCTTAGTGCGAACAATACAGCGTCGACAATAGGGGGATCAATAGGTTGAGCGATCTTCAAGGGTCAGAATACTCGACCACCTCGCAAGTTGTTAAAGCAACAATCGAAGCCGACCTCATCAAGCCAGATGACCAAGTGGGCCCGTCCCGCAAGCTGGCCCGTTACCTGCCGAAATGGGCATAGTTTATTTAATCCAAAGCCTCATCCCATGGTGTAAAAATCTGCAACCATATTCCCTATAAGGGTTTGCGTATTTAAGCTCAAAGCACGAGCGTGTAAGGAAAAGTGTGCATGGCCCGCCGTACCGGAATTGGGAAAGGTGCGGCATCCGCACCCGCGAGTTGGTCGCCCTCCTCAACCTCGACCCCGGCTCCACCCGCATCCTGAAACGCGCCACGCATTTGCACGAGGAAGAGGTGGTGGCGGGGGTGTAGGGGAAACATCCCCCTAGTTCCCCCTTCAAAGGGGGACTTTTCCGGATGCGTTCGGATACGCTATGGGGAAAGTTTTCGGCCGTGAGGAAGGACTTAGCTCAATGTATTCGCAACTGCGGCGCTCGCGCGAGGGCGCATTAAAGTCCCCCTTTGAAGGGGGATATAGGGGGATGTCGGGGCGCCCTGAATGCCCCGGCTCGCGGGTACGCTCGCCCTACCTGTTGGCGCGGCCGGGACGGGGATTCCCGGGGGGCGAGCGTCCTCGCGAGCAAAGGCCCACGCGCATGCTCCCCCTCACCCCGGCCCTCTCCCAGGGGGAGAGGGTGTAATGCTGCGTTGCTTTGACTACTCCGCCGCGTCCCCGGCGCTGAATTTGGCGCTGGAGGAGGCGATTCTGGATGCGGTGGAGACGGGGAACTCGCCGAGTACGCTGCGGTTTTGGGAGAGCACCACGCCGTTCGTGGTGCTGGGGGTGAGCCAGGTGCTGGCGAATGAGGCGGACGAGGCGGCGTGCGCGGCGGAGGGCATCCCGATTTTGCGGCGCTGCTCGGCGGGCGGCGCGGTGGTGCAAGAGCCCGGCAGTCTCAATTATGCGGTGACGCTTCGCTATGAGGATTATCCCGACACGCGGGGGTTGCGGGCCTCGTACGACTTCATCCTTGGCAAGCTGTCGGAGGCCTTCATGGCGCGCGGGATGTCTGTGTTGCTGGAGGGTTGTTCGGACCTCGCCATCGATGGGCGCAAGGTGAGCGGCAATGCGCAGAAACGCCGCAAGCACGCCTTCCTGCATCACGGCACGCTGCTGCACGCGCTGGATGCCGAGCGCATCGCACGGGTATTGCGCGAGCCGGAGCTGCGGCCGGGGTACCGCGGCAAGCGCACGCACGAGGAGTTCGTCACGGCGCTGCCGATGACACGCGCGGAATTGGTCACGGCGGTCTGCGAGGCTTTAAGTGCGCCCGAGCCGGATGGCGGCCCCAGTGAGGATGAACTGCGCGCCGCGAACGCTCTGGCCGAGAGCAAGTACGACACCGACGAATGGAATCGGCGGCGGTAGGAAATCAAGGGACGGACCCCTCAATTCCTCAACTGGCGCTCGGTCTCGGCAATGGCTTCAGGAAATAGGGGGTCCGTCCCTTTAATTCAGTTTGACGCGGAATGCGGCCTGCGGGTACCCTAGAGCCTTTCTGTCTCGGGGTCTGCTCGGTGCGTTGTGCGCCGTGGGGGTTCCGCACCAATCGCAAGTAAATTTTGGGTGGATTGTCATGAAAATCCATGAATACCAGGCCAAGGCCCTCTTCCGTGAGGCGGGCATTCCCGCGCCGGACGGCATCGTGGCCCGCACGCCGGAGGAAGCCGTCGCGGCGGTGGAGCAACTCGACTTGCCCGTCGTCATCAAGGCGCAGGTGCATGTCGGCGGGCGCGGCAAGGCCGGCGGCGTGAAACTGTGTTTCAAACCGGAGGAGGTCGAGCCGACGGCGAAGGCCATCCTCGGGCTCACCATCAAGGACTTGCCAGTCAAGCAGGTGCTGGTGACCCCGGCGGCGGAAATCGCCACGGAGGTCTACCTGAGCATCCTGATTGATCGCGGCTCGCGCACGGCCACCTTCATCGGTTGCGCGGATGGCGGCGTCGAGATCGAAGTAACGGCCGCGGAGTCGCCGGAGAAGATCCTTCGTTGCGATGTACCGGTCACGGAGTTGCGCAATGTCTCGCGCGATCGCCTCAAGCCGTTTGCCGAGGGTTTGTTCTCGGATGCCGACCAGGTCGAGCAGGCCATCGACATGATGGTGAAGCTCGCGCGTGTATTCGTGGAGAAGGATTGCTCGCTCTGCGAGATCAATCCGCTCATCGTGGACGATAAAGGCACGGTTATCGCGCTGGACGCAAAGGTCCTGCTGGATGAGAACGCCCTCTTCCGCCACCCGGAACTCGAGGAATTGCGCGACATGGACGCCGAGGATCAGGACGAACTCGACGCGTCGGCAAAGGGCCTGAGCTTCATCCGGCTGGATGGCTCGATCGGCTGCATGGTCAACGGCGCGGGCTTGGCCATGGCGACGATGGACACCATCAAGCACTTCGGGGGCGACCCGGCCAACTTCCTGGATGTGGGCGGCTCGTCCAACCCGGAGAAAGTGGTCGCGGCGTTTCAATTGATCTTGAAAGACCCGAAGGTCAAGGTGATTTTGATCAACATCTTCGGCGGTATCACGCGTTGCGACGATATCGCCCGGGGCATCCTGGCCTCGCTCGAGCAATTCGAGGTGCCGGTGCCCATCGTGATTCGCTTGAAGGGCACGAACGAGGAGGAAGGGCGCGCGCTGCTGAAGGACACCGACCTCATCACCGTGCAGGGACTGGACGAAGGCGCGACGAAAGCCGCCGGAATTGGAGGCGACGCGTGAGCATCCTGATCAACAAAGACACGAAGGTCCTCGTGCAGGGCATGACGGGCCGCGATGGCTCGTTCCACAGCCAGCAGATGATTGACTACGGCACGCAGATTGTCGGCGGTGTGACGCCGGGCAAGGGCGGGCAGGAGTTGATGGGCAAGCCCATCTTTAATTCCGTGCAGGAAGGCGTCGAGGCCACCGGCGCGACGGTGTCGGTGATGTATGTGCCCGCGAAGTTCGCGAAGGAGGCCATGCTCGATGCCGCGAAGTCGGAGATCGAACTGCTGGTGACCATCACCGAGGGCATCCCGACGCTGGATGTGCTGGAGGCCTACGAGGCCCTGCAGAAGCGCAATATCCGCCTCATCGGCCCGAACTGCCCCGGCCTCATCACGCCGGGCGAGTGCAAGATCGGCATCATGCCGGCCAATATCCACAAGCCGGGCAAGGTCGGCGTGATCAGCCGCAGCGGCACGCTCACCTACGAGATCGTGCAGGACCTGACCGACGCGGGCTTTGGCGAGACCACCTGCATCGGCGTCGGCGGCGACCCGATCATCGGCTCGAAGTTCATCGACCTGCTGCCCCTGTTCGAGGCGGACGAAGACACCAAGGCCGTCGTGCTCGTGGGTGAAATCGGCGGGCAGGACGAGGTGCAGGCCGCCGAGTGGATCAAGGCGAACATGACCAAGCCCGTCGTCGCCTTCATCGCCGGTCAGACCGCGCCCCCCGGCCGCCGCATGGGCCACGCCGGCGCGATCGTCGGCGGCGAGGACGACACAGCGGCGTCAAAGAAGAAGGCGCTCGAGGGCATGGGCATCCCCGTGGCCGAGTTGATCAGCCAAGTGACGAAGCTGATCAGCGTGTAGCGCACACTCGATTCAAAACCAACGGCCCGGCGCCTCAATCAGAGGCCGCCGGGCCGTTTGTCATATGAACACATCTCGGGAGGG
>ERZ869909.74-NODE-74-length-144571-cov-25.624171_pt1 | contig 144571 bp, 116 predicted proteins | sample MGYA00520892_ERZ869909 | MGnify/ENA primary metagenome ERZ869909 (study PRJEB32215, sample SAMEA104723947) | bioreactor metagenome | biome: bioreactor; feature: anaerobic bioreactor; material: water | place: China | collected 2015-03-12 ... | reverse complement strand
TCTTTGTGTTATCAACCCGCCCATTGGCGAGGCAAGTTTTTCCCCGAAGGGCTTTTCTCTGGCACGGAGAAACATAGGAGTTTAGAGGTTTAGAAGTTGAGAGTCGGGCCGATGCCGCTGCCACTGCCACTGCCTTCCCCAGCCCCAATCTATTATAACCAGCTACGTAGAGGCATTGCCTCATCACTTCTGTCGGCCATTTTCCTACAAACTATTCATGTTTTCGCTTACAGTGTGTTCGTGTTGCGCTTTTTAATATTGCATCATCAATATTAACAAAGCATTGCCATGAATAACTTTACGCAAATCAATCCATCAGATACCAATAATTCACACGAAGAAAACTGTTGCAGGTCAAAATCCATCGCCAGGTTCTCAGGGGCATTCGCCGATCGCGAACTGCTTGAAGGGATTAGGAACCGCAACAACAAGGTGCTGGAGTATATCTATGAACAATGGTATCCTATGATCCTTGAACTGGTAACCCGCCATTCGGGAAATGCCGATGATGCCCAGGATATCTTTCAGGATGCAATGGTTGTGGTGTACAACAAAATCAAAAACGATGAGTTGGACCTGGTTTGTGCACTTAAGACCTACTTCTACTCAATTTGCAAGAGATTAAGCTATAAGTTGATCAAACAAAAGAACAAGCATAGCAAATTTGATATGGATTATCAGGAAGTTGCTGATACATCAGATGAAAACAGTGAGGCCATTTATGAAAATGAGATTGAAAAAATCAGCATATACAGGCAACATTTGCTTAACCTGACCGATGATGCGCGTAAACTGCTTCAGCTATATCTGAATAATCATTCATTGAAGGAAATATGTGAAGTTATGGGTTATAACAGCGAAAGTTACGCCAAATCGCGGAAATACAATATTAAGGAAGACCTTAAAAAAAGAATACTCAATGACCCATATTACCAAAGCCTTTACGATGCATGCGCCTGAATCAGACCGGCCCACCGGGATCAATATTCTGATCACTGATGATCATCCCCTCATCAGGCAGAGGATCCGCTTCATTCTCGAGGAATCAGGCGACCCGGGATTGATTGAGGAAGCCTCTTCTGGCCAGGAGATGATGGCAAAAATCAGCGAGCATGATTTTGATGTGGTTTTGCTCGATATTTCCCTGCCAGGGAAAAGCGGGCTGGAACTTCTGAAAGACCTTCGGGAGATAAATCCGGATATCAAGGTCCTGATTGTAAGCATCTACCCTGCCGAACAATATGGTTTCATGGCAAAGAAGCTGGGCGCTTCAGGATACGTAACCAAAAGCCATGTTCCGGATGAACTGTTAACGGCCATTCAAACGGTAGTTTCCGGCGGCAGATACTTCAACTTCAGGAATGCGGATGCTTTGAATTGAGATCTGTTCTCATTTGATATCAACCGTAAAATGTAAACCTACCACATGATGGGTATTTTTGTGGATAGTGTCTACCCCCCTGGCCTGATCAATATATGCTTTGCAGAAATATCATATAAAAACCCGCCAAAGCCTGGGCGGGTGGAGGTGGAGCTGGAGGGAGTCGAACCCTCGTCCAAACAAGCAGCAATAATGCTTTCTACATGCTTAGCCTTTCTTATTTTGTAGGGATGAGAGCCGGCGAAAGGCCAACCTACTTCATCCTTAGTCCCTGTTGTTTCAAAAAAGCTGCGGAACCAGGCTTTTTCTATCCCGACATTTTCGATGCTTCGTCCGCAACACCGTCAGGAAGGGTTTCGCGGGAAGCAGAAGGCGGCTTAATCCTCTTGATTAAGCGGCCAACGCGTAATTGTAATCGTTGCCGTTTATATAGGCGTGAGCATTGTTATTACGGGTTAACACACAACACCCGGCATGCTTACATTACCACTTCCTTGCTGTCAAAACCGGTCAGCCCCTTGTGGTAAGCAGGCTGCAAAGTTACAAAAATTATGCCTCCTTTGCCGTTGTTTTCCTGATTTTAATTTAGGTTTGTATCGTAAAAGAAACAAAGAATGGAAAAAGTTAAAAAGCTACTGGCCTCAAAATACCAGTTCAGGGATACGGCCTTTGTGGGGCTGATGAAGAAGCGGATTTACCACGTTTTATTGATTGCAAGCGACTACGATACTTTTATTCTCGAAGGCGATGGCAGGGTTGACGAACAGATTTTCATCGAATATGTTTCGCTCAGCCTGCGCTATCCGCCGCAATTTTTTATTGTGAACTCCAGCGAAAAAGCCTTTCAGACCCTGGAAGAAGAAAATATAGACCTGATCATTTCCATGCTCAGCGATGAAGGGGAAGATACCTTTGACCTGGCAAAGAAGATCAAAAAGGAATATCCGAATATTCCTATCGTGGTGCTTACGGCCTTCTCCCGGGAAGTTTCCCTCAAAATCAGCAAAGAAGACCTCAGCGTAATTGATTACATATTTTCATGGCTGGGTAATTCCGATATCCTGCTGGCCATCGTAAAACTGATTGAAGACAAAAGGAATGCCGAACACGACATCAATGAGGTGGGGGTGCAGGCCATTCTGCTGGTTGAAGATTCCATCCGGTTTTACTCTGTTTACCTGCCTTTGATGTTCAAAATCATTTTCAAGCAGAGCAAGGCATTTATGACCGAGGGCTTAAACGAACACCAGATGATGCTGCGGATGCGCGGAAGGCCCAAAATCCTGCTGGCCACAAACTATGAAGACGCCATCAGCCTTTACGAAAGGTATAAACACAACCTCCTGGGGATCATCTCCGATATGAGTTATACCCGCAACGGTGTGCTTGACAAAAAGGCCGGAATCAAACTTTTTCAGAAAGTAAAACGCGACGATGAATTTATGCCCATGCTTCTCCAGTCATCAGAACTGGAGAACCAGAAGTACGCCAAAGAAATGCGTATCGGTTTTATCCACAAACATTCCAAAACCCTTTCTTATGAATTAAAAAACTTCATTATTGAGTTTTTTGCTTTTGGGGATTTCGTTTTCAAAGATCCGGAAACCAATCAGGAACTACTCCGAGCCGCCGACCTGAAAGCGCTGCAGCAAAAAGTTTTTGAAATCCCCGACAAGACCCTGGGATATCATATCTATCGCAACCACTTTTCGAAATGGCTAAGGGCTAGGGCGTTGTTTCCATTGGCCGAACTGTTCAGGGAACTCAGGCCGGAAGACTTCACTGATCTGGATGAGGTTCGCCGCTTTATCTTCGATGCCATTGCGCTGTACCGACTCAATAAATCGCGTGGGATCATTGCAAAATTCAACCGCGACAGTTTTGATGAGTATCTCAACTTTACGCGCATCGGCGATGGTTCAATAGGAGGCAAGGCCCGTGGGCTGGCGTTTCTGGATAACCTGATCAAACAGAATCATGCTTTTAACGATTATCCTGATGTGCTCATCACCATACCCAGAACCGTGGTATTATGTACCGATATTTTTGATGAGTTCATGGAAGAAAACCGCTTGCACAAGATAGCTTTGTCCGATATTCCGGATGAAGAAATTTTAAGTCACTTTATCAATGCCCGCCTTCCTTTCAGAATTCATGAGGATTTGTACACCTTTATATCCGTGGTTAGGAACCCGATTGCCATTCGTTCTTCGAGCCTTCTTGAAGATTCTTATTATCAGCCATTTGCCGGAATCTACAGCACCTATATGGTTCCGAACATCCAGAACGATGAAAGGCTGATGATTGAAATGATCACCAACGCAATTAAAAGCGTTTATGCATCAGCTTTCTTTAAAGACAGCAAAGCATACATGAGCGCAACCCTGAATGTGATTGACGAAGAAAAGATGGCAATTGTTCTTCAGGAAGTTTGCGGCGAGCAATATAACGGAATGTTTTACCCCACCATTTCCGGAGTGGCCCGTTCGGTTAATTTTTACCCTATCGCACCCGAAAAACCCGAAGACGGAATAGCCAATATTGCTTTCGGACTCGGGAAATATATTGTTGATGGCGGTCTTACGCTCAGGTTCTCACCCAAATACCCCAAAAAAATCATTCAGTTGAGTTCGCCCGAGATGGCTCTGAAGGAAACCCAACGAACCTTCTATGCCCTCGATCTTCAGCCAAAGAGCTTCTATCCCTGCATTGACGATGGTGTAAATCTGCTGAAAAACCGCATCTCGGTAGCCGAAAAACACAATGCGCTGCGCTTTGTGGCTTCCACCTTCGACCTGCACTCAAATCAACTGCGCGATGGAATGTTTGACGAGGGCAAACGGATCGTAACATTCAGCAATATTCTTAACCACAATGTTTTCCCGCTTGCCGAAATCATTCATGAAGCGCTTGAAATGGGACATCGCGCCATGAACAAGCATGTTGAAATTGAATTTGCCGTGAATCTTGATAAACCCAAGGGGCAACCAAAAATATTTAACCTGCTGCAGATCAGACCAATTGTAGAAAACAAGGAAATTGTTGACATCAACCTTGAAGCTACACCATACGAAGAAACCCTGTTGTTTTCCCACTCAGCGATGGGCAATGGTGTAATAAAAGGTTTGTTTGATGTGATTTATGTTAAACCCGATACATTTAATGCTGCCAAAAACCAGGATGTGGCGGTTATAATAGGAAAACTGAATGATGTTATGGTTGAGCAGAAACGCAATTACATCCTGATAGCCCCCGGCCGGTGGGGATCAAGCGATCCCTGGCTTGGTATCCCCGTGAAATGGCCTCAGATATCGAATGCACGGGTTATCGTTGAATCGGGTCTTGAAAATTACCGCATTGATCCAAGCCAGGGTACACATTTCTTTCATAATCTTACCTCTTTCCGTGTGGGATACTTTACGATCAACCCGTATATTAAAGATGGTTTCTACGATGTTGATTTTCTGGCAAAGCAGGAGGCAGTTTTTGAGAACGAATACTTGCGGCACGTAAGTTTTGATAAGGAATTAACCGTTAAAATTGACGGGCGCAAGCATACCGGGGTTGTGTTCAAACCTGATAGTGCAAACAAATAATGCAGTTTTCTGACTTTACCCTCATACCGGAACATGGTATGTGAGGCGCCTATTTCTTTTTGTGGAGGATTACCTTGGGTGTGATCATGTTTTCAGGCAACAGTACCTTGTCGAGATCCTTCCTGGTCATAAGTTTTTTTTCCAGAACCAACTCATACACGCTTCGTCCTGATTGCAAGGCTTCGGCTGCTACTTCGCTGGATGCTTCGTATCCTATATATGGATTTAACGCCGTTACCAACCCGATGCTGTTTTCAACCATTTTTCTGCAATGCTCTTCGTTTGCGGTAATGCCTTTGATACAGCGCTGGTTAAGGGTATCCATGCCATTTTTCAGCATTTCAATTGATTCGAACAGGCTGAATACGATCACCGGTTCCATTACGTTGAGTTCCAGCTGGCCGGCCTCGGCTGCCATGGTCACTGTAAGGTCGTTTCCTATCACCTTAAAGGCGATCTGATTCACTACCTCAGGGATTACCGGATTGACCTTGCCGGGCATAATTGTGCTTCCCGGCTGCATGGGAGGAAGGTTGATTTCGTTGAGGCCGGCGCGTGGTCCGGACGAAAGAAGGCGCAGGTCGTTACAGATTTTTGAAAGTTTAACCGCCAGCCTTTTTATCGCAGAAGAGTACATCACAAAAGCGCCGGTATCCTGTGTTGATTCCACCAGGTTAGATGCCAGTACGATTTCATAACCGGTTATTTTTCGCAGGTGCTGGATTACCCTGGGGCTATAACCCGGTTCAGCATTGATGCCGGTTCCGATAGCTGTTCCCCCCATGTTTACTTCCAGAAAGAGCCTGGCGTTCTCGTTGAGCCTTTTTATTTCCTCTTCAAGTGTAACAGCGTAAGCTTCAAAGCTTTGTCCCAGGGTCATAGGAACAGCATCCTGCAATTGGGTTCGCCCCATTTTAATGACATGGGCAAAATCAACGGCTTTTTGCCTGAATGCTTTGATCAGTTGTGCAAGGACCATTACCAACCGCTCATTGCTTCGCATCAGGGCGATTTTTATGGCTGTTGGATAGGCATCGTTTGTGGATTGCGACAGGTTTACATGGTTGTTTGGATGGCAATACTGATATTGCCCCTTTTGATAGCCAAGTATTTCAAGCGCCCGGTTGGCTATTACCTCATTTGCGTTCATGTTGGTGGATGTGCCTGCTCCGCCCTGCATCATGTCAACAACAAAATGGTAAATATACTTTCCGTTGATGATTTCGTTGCAGGCCCTGATGATGGCATCCGAGAGCGATCGCGACAGCAGGCCGAGGTCGTAATTGGCCCTGGCCGCAGCCATTTTCACCATTGCAAGGGCTTCAACCAGTACCGGGTAGAAGTTCAGTGTTACCCCTGTAATATTAAAGTTTTCCAGCGCCCTGAGGGTTTGTATTCCATAGTAATACTCATAGGGAACGAACCTTTCGCCGAGCAGGTCATGTTCTGGCCGGGTTCGACCCGATTCATACTGAGCCGATGAACTTACCGCTTTTGCATTGGTTTGACGCATGCGCCGGGAAATAACCCTGGCGATATTTGAAAAGATCTTGAGTGAAATGGGGCCATGAGAGGAAAAGAATTCTTTGTGAAGGCAAAATACCCTGGTGTTGATCTTTGCCCGTGCCGAAGTGGAATGCGGGGAATCGTCGGTTAAGGAGCCCTCGCCCAGAAAATCAAGGCGGCTGAAGATGGATAATTTAACCTCGGCGCCGGTTGGGGATTTCTTGAAAAGCTCCACTTCCCCGTCGAAAATCATAAAAATACATTCGCGGGGGCTGTTTTCAGTAAAAAGCAGGGATAAGGCAGTGAAATCGCGAATGGTAATATTGTCTGCAACAGTTTCATATTCTTGATTTTCAAGGCCATGAAACAATTCAATCTGCTTAAGGAATGCGATAATGGTTTTCTTCTCCATTGTGGATCTCAGTATTTATGCGGATGCAAAGGTATGAATAATGGCCGCTTTGACTATGGTGGCCGGATGCACGGAGGACCTTAAAATACTTGTTTTCCGGAACAATCACTGCATCAGTTTCATAATCACACCTTCACTGTTCAGGTATTCTTTCATCTGGTGGGCGGTAAGGCAGGAATGTACCGGTATAACAGCGATCAGATCGCCAGGAGTAACTTTTGCCAATCGCTTGTCGTGAACACGGGCTATACCATGCTCCTGCGAAAGTGAAATGACACTATTTTCATCCGGCAATATTTGCCAGCCGTTTTCATCCGGCAATGCCAAACGGCCATAGGTTGCTTCTCCGTTGCTGTTTTTCAATGAGTCTTTGCTCAGGTGGATGGCTCCTCCGTAAAGAATGATCTCCTTTCTGGAGGGGTAGTTTGCCACCACCGGGCAAGCCAGGGCCAAAGCGATGTTTTCTGGCGTGCAACTGCCAATGCCGGCCTGTGTGAGATCGAAAAAGACAAAGTTGCCGGGCCGGATTTCATCCACACCCTCAAAATCACCAGCTATGCTGCAGGAAGGTGTGTCTCCGATCGAAATTACCGGTGAGCAGGAAGAAAAATGATTCTTAAGCCTCAACATCTGCTCTTTTGACTGATGATGTATTTGAAGCACTTCCTGGCGGTTCTGAGCCCGGTATATATGGCCTGCATGGGTCAGAAACCCTTTAAAATGAAGGTTTGATAATTTCTGAAGTTTTTCAACGAGAATTTCAAAAGCCGTCAGGTTAGCGGATGGGATCCCGCTTCGTTTTGATCCGGTATCAACCTCAATATAAATACCTACCCCGGCTTTGAGTTCTTTTTGGAGCTGTTCTGCTACTTCGCATGAATCCAGCAAAAGGTTCAGCCGAATGTTTTTTGCAAGCTGGTTAATGCTTTCAACTTCGCGCAGGTTCACCGGAAAAGCGATGCTGATGTCGTTCCAGCCGCACCTGGCAAAGTATTCAGCCATAGCAACAGAAGAAACGGTAATGGATTTTATACCCTCCTCTCTGAACCATTCTCCAACGGCTGCCGATTGGTGGGTTTTAAAATGTGGTCGGAAATGCAGCTTAAGCAGGGTGGCCTTTTCAGCCATATTGCGGATGTTTGCCCGGCACTTCCCGCTGTCGAGCAAAAGGGCAGGGCGGCTGATTTTTCGCAGAACTTTCATTTTGGATTAATTATAAGTCCTCTTTAAAAATTGTTTAATGGGGCTAAAGCCCCACAGTTAGATGAATTTCAATTGCCGTCGGCTTAAGCGGCAATTGAATAATCATAATATCAAGACTTTAACCACAACATGAGAATTAAATAATAATTTTCGAAGCAGGTTCAATTATGTAAATGCGAAATCGTTTAAAGCTTTTTCCAAAGCATTTCAGCCTGTTCTTTTAAGAATAAAAGCGTTTCCTTTTCATGAATGTTAACCAATTCCCTGTCTTTTACAATCAACTTTCCCCGGCTGATCACATGCTGCACATGGTTTGAACACAGGCCGAAAATGAAATGGCCCAAAAAGTTCTCCTGTCTGAAAGGGGTAGGGGAGTCGTAATCAAGAACTACAAGGTTGTTTTCACCGTCGCCTGCAAAATGGTTCGTTTTCAGGTAGCGGTGCACATTCCTGAAACGCCGGTAGGCAGTTTCAAAACTGATTATATCGGTTTTCTGACCCATAAAAAATGCCGCCTTTGCGCTTTGCAGCATATCGCTGTGCATGCCGTCGGTTCCCAACATGATCCGGTTCTCATCCAGTCCGGCGCCATTGAAAAATCCCACTTTATTTTTTAGGTTGCTTTCCATGTTCTGTGCGATAAAAACCGGGCTGTTACGCAGGATTTCCCTTTCCTTGTCATCAAGGTGGAGGCCGTGAACAAGAATGGTTTTTGGTGATCCAAGCAAACCGAAGTCTCTCAGCCGTTCTACCACTCTTTTGCTGTAGTGCTTCATGCAGTGTTCCTGGTCGTAAAGGTCTTCGGCTACATGGATGTGAACACCGGACTGATACTTCTCTGCAAGTTGTGATGCTTTTTTTAAAGTTGAATCACTTACGGTGAAAGAGGCATGCAAGCCAACCAACCCCTGATGTTTCTGCATGTGTGCTTCATTTTCCTCCAGTCCCTTTTCGGCTTTATCCATGCCATCCCGGTCGGTAATTTCGTAGCAAAGCAGGTGGCCTACACCAACCTTTTCAAACGCCCCGGCAATGATTTCAAGTGAACCTTTAATGTGATCTGGCGAGGCATGGTGGTCAATGGCGAAGGTGGCGCCGGCTTTGGCACAGGCCATGGCTGTAGCCAGGGCGCTGGCTTCAATGCTTTGTTTGTCCAGGGCTTTGTCGAGGTTCCACCAGATGTATTGGAGGATTTCACGGAAATTTTCAGGTTTCTTTGCCGGCGCAGGCATTCCCCTTGCAAGGGCTGAATACACGTGATGATGCCCCACAGCAAATGATCTGGTAACAAATTTGCCGCTGCAGTCAATGCTTTGATCATCCGGGCACGGCTTGATATCGGAAAGATTGCTGAAAAATTGCAGCGGTTTCCCTTCGCCTTCTTCAACATGAATATTGGTTTCTGAGAATTCGAGGGTTTCCCAGTGGATATAGGTTGCGTTTTTGAGGATTATAGCCATGGGTTATTTATGATTGATGATTGATGATTTACGAATGATGATTTACGAATGACGATTCACAAATGATGAATTTTGGACTTTGGACTTTGGGCTTTGGACTTTGGACTTTCAGGCTTTATAAGCGGCAGCTTCGTTCGCTTTATTCCATCAAAATGACAGAAAGCATTGGCCACAGCCGATGCCGTGGGTACCAGCCCGATCTCGCCTATGCCTTTTGCGCCGTAGGGTCCCACAGGATCCTTCACTTCTATCATTTTTACTTCAATCTCCGGGGTTTCGTGGGCACGCAGGATTTTCAGGTCGCGCATTTTATCGCTGAGCAGAAATCCATCTTTCATGGGCAGGTTTTCGGTAAGGGCATAACCCAAACCCATGTGTACGCCTCCATGAACCTGGCCTTCAAATAGCGTGGGATTAATGATCCTGCCGCCGTCATGCGCAGCAATGATTTTATCGATGTTCCCTTTTTCATCCAGCACACAAAGTTGTGCGGCATAGCCGTATGAGTAATGTGTGATCTGTTCCACACCGGGAGTTCCGGGTTTGGTGGTCCAATCGCAGATAAATTCACCCCGGTAGGTTTTGCCGGACAGCATGTCCAGGTTTAATTTTTGCAGATCAATCTTCAGGGATTTTGCAGCATTGATAATAGCCAGGCCAAGCAGCGCTGTGGCACGGGAGGATGTGGTCATTCCTGTTGGTATCCCGGCTTCAGTATCCACAACAACCTCTATGCAATCCGGATCAATGCCGGTTTCTTCGCAAAGGGTTTGAACGGCAATGGTATGAACGCCCTGTCCCATCTCAGTCCAGCCGTGCCGGATAACTACTTTGTTTCCGGAAACGATTTCAATAACAACCTTTGATTCATCAATCATGCCGTTGCCTACTCCGGAGTTTTTAATTCCGGTGGCCAGCCCGGCAAATTTCGCATTGTAAAAATCTTCTTTAAGCGCTTCGAGGCAGGCCCTGATGCCCACACCAAAAACTTTATGCCCGGTTGAAGTGCACAGGCCATCGGCCAGGGCGTTGTCGTATCTGAATTGCCAGCGGTCAAAACCGGCTTTGTAGCAAATTTCATCCATACAAGTTTCGAGTGCAAAGTTTACCTGGTTCGCACCAAAGCCGCGCATGGCCCCCGATGGTATGTTGTTGGTGTAAACCGTTCGTGCTTCGATGGATACGTTTGGGATAAAATATCCGCCGGCGGCGTGCCCGGCCACCCTCTCCATCACTTTGGTTCCAACCGAGGCATAAGCACCGGTATCTCCGGTGGCAATGAGTTTCAGGCCAACAAGTTTGCCATTTTTATCGGCGGCCAGTTTTATATCCATGAAAACCGGGTGGCGCTTAGGGTGCAGCCTGATGCTTTCGCTTCGGGTCAGGCTTAGCTTTACTGGTATTTGAAGAAGAAAGGCAAACAATGTAGTATGTGCCTGCACGCTCAGGTCTTCCTTGCCGCCAAATCCACCGCCATTGGGAACCTGGATCACACGAAGTTTTTCTTCCGGTAAGGCCAGCACGGGCGCTATTTGCCTGCGGTCAACATACACGCCCTGGCTTTGGCTGTAAAGCACCATGCCCCCGTTGTCATCAGGATGGGCAAAAGCGGCCTCCTTTTCCAGAAAAGCATGCTCCACACGCTGTGTTTCATAATAGCCTCCGGCGATATATGCAGCTTCGTTAAAAGCCTTTTCGGTGTCGCCTGTTGTGAACCGGGTGGTGTCGAACAGGTTGGGTTTTCCGGGATGAACCCGTTCACCTTCAATGGCTTCAAAAACATCCGTGACGGGCTGAAGCACTTCGTATTCGACTTCAATCAGGGCGGCTGCTTTTCTGGCGATTTCTTCTGAATCGGCTGCTACTCCGGCAATTACATCGCCAATATAATTCGTAGTTTCGCCTATGGCGATCATCACAGGCCAATCCTTGTAAATAAGGCCCACTCTGTGTTCTCCTGGAATGTCTTTGGCAGTAAACACACGATGTACACCCGGCAGTTTTTCGGCTTTGCCGGTTTTGATGCCCCGGACTACCGCCCGCGGATGATCGCTGAATTTCAGCGCTGCAAAGAGCATTCCTTCCAGAAACATGTCATCCACAAATTTCCGGATGCCAAGAGCAGTTTCATAGGCCTGGTATTTGGGATGCGAACCGCCCACATTTGCTTTGCTTTTTTGAACTCCAGCGTTTTCGCTTGCGGTAAGCATCTTTGCAGCATGCATAATCCCCTCTTCGATTTTTTTGTAACCCGTACAGCGGCAGAGATGCGGTTTGATGGCCATGCGTATTTCTTCCAATGACGGATTCGGGTTCTTTTGCAAGAGAATTTTGGTTCGGGCAATAAAACCCGGAATGCAAAACCCGCATTGCACCGCGCCTTTGTTTACAAAAGCTGCGGCAATGGTTTTTTTTACATGATCAGGAAAGCCTTCCATGGTATATACTTCGGCATCCTGAAGTTTCCCCATTTTAACGAGGCAGGCCAGTTTCGCGTCTCCGTTTATTTCAACGGTGCAGGCTCCGCAAACGCCTTGTCCTGAGCAGCCATCTTTGGCAGCGGTGAGGCGTCTTTTGTTTCTGATGTAATCGAGCAGGGACTTTTCCGGATTGCCGGTGTAAGTTACAAGCTCATTGTTAAGATTGAATTTTATCATTTCAGGTTGCGGTTGTTTGCCAAAGCTCTGGTAATGTTTTGCGAACCCTTTGGATCCGGGTTTCTTCAGATACAAAAGTACAATTCTTTTTAAGCGCTTCCATAAAAACCGCTGAGCCAGTTTTGCCAGCCAAAGCGCCAGGTTCTTTCACGAAAGCGGCCTGTTAATCATTAATCCACATTTTGCCGTAATTTTGCGCCATGAAAAGATTGTTTCTTGCTGATGAGCTGCAGCATCCCGTTTTTGAACTTACGGCACAGGCTGCCAGAGAAATGGGCAAACCCGCTTTTGTGATCGGCGGTTTTGTGCGTGACCTGATTATGCAGCGTCATTGTACCGATATAGATATTGTTGTGGCGGGCGACGGAATTGAACTGGCAAACAGGGTCGCAGAAAAAACAGGAGAAGGGCAAAATATCACTGTTTTCAAGAATTTCGGGACGGCCATGCTGAATTACCGTCACTACCAGATTGAATTTGTGGGCGCTCGCAAAGAGTCCTACAGCCACGATTCGCGCAAGCCGTTTGTGGAACAGGGAAGCCTTGAGGATGACCAGAACAGGCGCGATTTCACTATCAACGCCCTGGCGCTCAGTCTGCAGGAAGAGGAATATGGCCTGTTAATTGATCCGTTTGGCGGTTTGGAAGATATTGATAAGCGAATAATCCGCACACCCTGCAATCCCGATACCACTTTTTCCGATGACCCCCTGCGTATGATGCGCGCCATCCGTTTTGCTACCCAACTGAATTTCGAAATTGAGAAAGAAACCTGGCAGGGGATAGAGCGCAACCGCGACAGGATCTCAATCGTTTCCGGCGAAAGGGTTACCGAGGAGCTGAACAAAATCATCATGGCAGATGTGCCATCAAAAGGTTTTGTTCTGCTTGAGCGTTGCGGATTGCTTGAGCTTATCTTTCCGCAGTTCCTTACACTCAAAGGTGCTGAGTTTGTTGAAGGGGTGGGGCACAAGGATAATTTTTACCACACCCTGAAAGTTTTGGACAACCTTTCTTCGAAAACAGATAATCTCTGGTTGCGTTGGGCAGCGCTGCTTCATGATATCGGAAAGCCGGCCACCAAAAGGTTCAGCCCCGATACCGGCTGGACCTTCCACGGGCACGACCATCTGGGTTCGAAAATGATACCGCGTATTTTCAAGCACTTACGCCTGCCTTTGAATGAGAAGATGAAATATGTTCAGAAGCTTGTGTTGCTTCACCTCCGCCCGATTGTGCTCTCCGAAGACCAGGTTACTGATTCGGCCGTTCGCAGGCTGCTTTTTGATGCCGGGGATGATATTGACGACCTGATGCTGCTTTGTGAAGCCGATATCACATCCAAGAATCCTGTGAAGGTAAGGCGGTTTTTGCAAAACTTTGCCCTGGTCAGGGAAAAACTGAAAGAAGTGGAGGAAAGCGACAAACTGAGAAACTGGCAACCTCCTGTTTCAGGCGAAGTGATCATGCAAACTTTTGGCCTGCCGCCCAGCCGCGAGGTGGGCATTATCAAAACAGCGATACGCGAAGCCATTCTCGACGGCCTGATCGGAAACAACTTTGATGAAGCCTTTGCCTTTATGCTGAAAGAAGCCATGAAAATGGGTCTTGAACAGGTAAAATAATCCTTATCTTTGCAGGCGCATAAAACACATTAACCATGCATGCTTACCGTTTCAGATTATTGGCTGAGGATCAGGACGAATTCCTGAGGGACATTGATGTGCTGGCCGGTCAAACCTTCGAAGACTTTCATAAACTCCTGATCTCATTGTTCGACCTCAAAGATAATGAGCTGGCATCCTTTTATATCTGCGACCACAAATGGCGCAGATTGAAGGAGCTGACTTTGATTGACATGCAACAGGATATTGACTTTGATGAGGAAGAAGACGAAGACAAAAAGGAAAAGAAAAGCAAATTGCCGGTTTTTGTCATGCATCAGTCGAAGATTAAGGACATGATTGATGATCCGCATCAGCGGCTGATTTACGAATACGATTTCCTGAACCCTGTTGTTTTTTATATCGAACTGATAAAAATCCTTGCAGCCGATCAATCCCAGTCATACCCAGTTTGTGTTCGCTCAAACGGAAACTTTGTCAGGGCCCCGCAAAGGAAGAAATTCATTATTGAGGACCTGGGCGAAGACATCCTGACTGCCGACGACGATCTGCTGGATGATATGTTTGAAGTTGGCAACGATAATGCAATAGTTGAAGATTCAACAGAGTGGTAGTTTTGTTAAAGTGTTTAGAAGTTTAGAAGTTGAGAGGTTGAGAGGTTGAGAGGTTGAGAATTAGGCTGCTGCTACTGCCACTGCTACTGCCAACTGCCAACTGCCAACTTTTTTAATTTCCCCTGATGCAATCAAAACCACATATCCATCATAACCCCTTACTTGTAGTCATTGCCGGCCCCACGGCTGTGGGTAAAACTTCCCTTTCAATTGAGATTGCAAGTAAGTTTAAGACGGAAATTGTTTCCTGCGATTCCAGGCAGTTTTTCAGGGAAATGAAAATAGGAACCGCTGTTCCTTCCACCGATGAGCTGGCGGCAGCGCCCCATCATTTTATCGGGCACTTATCAGTAAAAGATTCCTATGACGTCTCCCGTTACGAAACCGATGCGCTTGCCCTGCTCAACGATTTATTCTTTGATCATCACATAGTGATTATGACCGGTGGCAGCGGATTGTATATCAATGCCGTATGTCAGGGTTTTGATGAACTTCCTGATCCTGATCCTGAAATCAGGAAGCAGCTTCATGTAGTACTTGAAAACGAGGGAATCATTGGTTTAGAGGAAAAGCTAAAAACCCTTGATCCGGTTTTTTATGATGCCGTAGACAAAAGCAACCCAAAGCGGTTGCTTCGCGCTGTGGAGGTTTGTCTGATCACCGGCAAACCTTACTCCGAACTGCGGAAAGGAAGAGTGAAGGAACGGCCTTTCAGGGTTTTGAAGATTGCTTTAAACCGCGACAGGCAGGAGCTTTTTGAGCGTATTTCGGAAAGAACCGGCCAAATGATGGCAGATGGATTGCTTGAAGAAGTCAAAAGCCTGATTCCTTTTCGCAATGAGAATGCCCTGAATACTGTTGGCTACAAAGAGCTTTTTGAATTTATTGATGGCAAGTGCACACTTGATCAGGCCATTACCAATATCAAAACCAACACCCGCCGATACGCCAAACGCCAGCTTACCTGGTTCCGGAAAGACCCGGATTATCATTGGTTTCATCCGGAGCAGATCCGGGAAATGTTGAATTTGATCTCAGAGCAAATCGCCTTTATGTGATGTTGTATGGATGATGGAATCCCGATAGCTACCGGGATACATTCTCTCGTCCCTCGCTTGTCCCGTAAAACCACTGAGGCACTGAGATCACCAAGGAACACTAAGATAGAAAAATGAAAAACCGATAGCTGCTGAGAGGTTGTCCACATTTGACATTTGATCCCGTACGTACGGGACCATCTGATATCAATTTTTATTTTGCATGGATGATGGAAAATGTAAAATGTAAAATGTGGGGATGTTGCCAATCGAGAGGATACATTTTCCATAACACATCTTCCATCATCAATCCCGATAGCTATCGGGATCCATTTTCACGCCCCTCGCCCCTTTCCTCACATTCAGGCAGTCATCTTTCAACTTCCGACTTCGGACTTCCGTCTCCCGTCTTCCCCCTACTTCAACCACTGATCAAGCCAGCGGAAGAACTCGTTTTGCCAGAGAACGGCATTTTGGGGTTTGAGCACAAAGTGGGACTCGTCGGGGAAGAAAAGCAAACGGCTTGGAATGCCGCGGAGTTGGGCGGCATTAAATGCCTGCAGCGATTGGGTGTAGGGCAAACGATAATCCCTGGCGCCATGGATCACCATAATGGGTGTATCCCAGTTTTGCACATACAGATGTGGCGAGAACTCATAGCTCTTTGGTTTTGGCGTTTCCCAGAAAGGCCCTTCCATATCATGGTTTACAAAAAAGTACTCTTCGGTGCTGGCGTACATGGCTTCGAGGTTGAAATTGCCGCAATGTGAGATAAAAGCTTTGAACCTTCCGTTGTGATGGCCGGCCAGCCAGAAAACGGAATAACCTCCGTAACTGGCTCCCACAGCGCCCAGGCGGTTCTCATCCACCCAGCTTTCCTTTGCAAGCGCATCAATGGCCGAGAGGTAGTCGCGCATGTTTTGCCCGCCGTAATCCCCGCTGATCTGGTCGTTCCATTCCTGTCCAAAAGTAGGCAGGCCGCGGCGGTTGGGCGCTACCACAACATAACCGTTAGCAGCCATCATCTGGAAATTCCAGCGGTAGGAGAAGAACTGGCTCACAGCGCTTTGCGGTCCTCCCTGGCAGTAAAGCAGGGCGGGATATTTTTTATTCGGATCAAAATCGGGCGGAAGAATAACCCAAACCAGCATTTGCTTGTTATCGGTGGTAGTGACCCAGCGTTTGTCAATGGTGGCCAGTTTGGTGTTGTCGAGCAGTTGTTTGTTGGTGAAGCTGAGTTGCGTTTCGGTTCCATCAGCAATGTTGATGCGGAAAATCTCGGTAGGCAGACTCATGCTCATTTTTGTGCCTACGAGGTCGTTGCCTGCAATGGCCACACTCTGGTAGTTGTGATCGCCATTGGTGATCTTACGGATCTGACCGGAAGCCAGACTGAGTTCATACAATTGATAAGTGGCGTGGATTCCACTCACAAAATAGATGGTTTTGCTATCGGCAGTCCAGGCAAAACCGGAGGAACTCTGATCAAAATCAACAGAATAATCCCTTGTTAAACCGGTATTAAAATCATGAACCATGATGCGTTGTTTGTCGGCTTCAAACCCGGGGGTGGCCATGCTGTGCCATACTATTTTGCTGCCATCGGGCGAGAAAACAGGGTCCTGATCGTAGCCGGGGTTATCTTCGGTAAGGTTGATGGTTTTCCTGGTGTTCAGATCGTAAATGTAAATATTTGAATTCGTGCTGAGTGTCCAGTCTTTTCCAACAAGTTTTTTGCAGGTGTAGGCAATTTTCGTTCCGTTATGGTTCCAGGCGATCTGTTCCAAACCGCCCCAGGGCTTCATTGGGCTGTCGTAGCGCTCGCCTTCCATGATGTCAACGATGTCAGTTAATTTGCCATCGTGGTATTTTGCTGTGAATATGTGTGAATAGGTGTAATCGTGCCAGCTGTCCCAGTGGCGGTACATCAGATCGTCGGCAATGAAAACATTGGTTTTGGGAAGGTTTGGGTACAGATCCTGCGGGCTTTGGTCGAGTTTTACATCTTTGGTAAACAGGATGTGCTTTCCATCAGGTGAATATGCGAATCCATTGATCCCGCCTGCTACCTCGCTTACCTGGCGTGGGTTGCTGCCATCAGGGTTCATTTCCCATATTTGTACTGAGCCGAAATCAGCATTCAGATAGCCAATAGCCTGGCCATCGGGGCGCCAGATTCCGTTATGGCAGCTAAAATCGTGGTTGGTCAATTTTCTGGCCTCTCCTCCGGCCACAGGCAAAATATAGAGCTCCCGTTTGCCTTTGTTTTCTTCCAGTTCATAATGTGTTACGCCGTACAGCACTGATTTACCGTCAGGTGAGATTTGGGCATCGCTCACACGGCCGAGTTTCCACATCAGTTCGGCTGAGAAATATTCCTGTGCCTGAACCGGAACATACAGCAACAGGATCAGGGAAATAAGCGAAATAGTTTTTTTCATGGTGGTAGAAATTTAATGATTGTTTGCCTGCGAAAATAGGAAAAAGGAGGATTAAACCCGGATTAACCGGCCTTCAAAATACTTGTTTTTATCGTTTCTGCCCCAGGCTCAGATGGGAGTTATCTAAAAACCAGTGTTTTGATGAACAAGCCAGACTTACAATTGCATGAGTGACCCGGCAGCCTGAAGCAGGACATACATTATTGCTACCGGCTCCGTATCAATGAACCCCTCTTGACTTTCGGGTATTTCAAAATCTGTGGCCTTAAAAGTGTTTTTGTCAAGAACAAGTTTGACAGCACCGGATTTGTAGATCAGTTGGTTGTTATTTTCGGTCAGCGTGGACACTTTGCCGTTCAGTTTTTGATGAAGAGTGCGACCACCACTGATGTTTTCTAACCAGAACCCCTTGTCTTCGGTTTCGAAAGCCTCTTTGTTTATGAAAAAATGTGGCTTGTCCTTATAAGGCTCCCCGGCTGAGGGGCAGAAAGTGGAACAATTTCCGCAGTTGTTGCACCAGTCTGCAATATGCAGTATCTGATATTGCTGAGCCACTTTGAATTCTTTGTGATACTCAACTTTCCATTGGTTGTTTACAGTTATAAGCTTATGCAGCCTGAATATGACAGGTTCTGTTTCGTAACCGTAGCAAGCGAGGTTCGGACAAACGGTAACACAGATATTGCAAACCTCATCGCAAAGCAAGCAGCGCGAGGCTTCGTAACGGGCTTCATCCTCGTTTATGGTTGAGGCAACCAGCTTAAAACTTCTTCTTTCGTCAGTTGCAATTTCTTTTACTGAGGCCGGATTCATCCTCTTTGCCCTTTGGCTCATATGCCACGAGAGATCCTGCGGCATCCTGATGTTTTCAGGTTTTGTGCTGAAGGCAATTTTTTCGCGCTGAATGATCTCCTGTGCCGCTTTCCTTCCGTCGCCAATGGCGTTGATGGCAGTTGAAGCGCCGCGCATGGCGTCGCCGCCGATAAATACCCGGGGGATCATGGTTTCGTATGAGCCGGGTTTGTTTCGCAGTAAGTTGTGATCGCAAAAGTCAATGTCAAGTTCCTGCCCAACAGCGGGGATGATGGTATCGGCTTCGATCTTAAATTCCGAACCGGGAATTTCCACCGGCCGCGGGCGTCCGCCGGCATCTGCTTCGCCCAGCTTCATACGGGTGCAGGTGAGCGAGCTAAGTTGTTTGTTTTCGGTATTAATTTTTACCGGGGCAACCAGTTCCATGATTTCCATCCCTTCGGCCAGAACCGCTTTGATCTCGCCCTGGTCGGCGGGCATTTCCCTGATGGTTCGGCGGTAAACCACAGTCACTTTGCCTTCTTCCCCAACAAGCCTCCAGGCGGTTCGGGCAACGTCCATGGCGGTGTTTCCTCCGCCAATAATGACTATTTTACGACCCGGTACAGGTTTCTTATTGTCTTTCAGTTCCTCAAGAAAACGGAGCGGATCCAGCACTCCTTTGCTATCAGCGCCTTCAATATTCAGTTTTGCAGAACGCTGCGCACCGCTGGCAATGTAGATATAGTCAAAATCATGCTGCATCCGTTCAAAACCTTCACGGCTGATCTTTCTTTCAAAATGTATCCTAACTCCCAGTTCCTCAATGGATTTTACGTCGTTTTTGATGGCGGATTCTGTGAGCCTGAAGGAAGGGATACCAGAAGCAACCATCCCTCCGGGTCTTTTTTTGGTTTCGAAAACCTCAACCCGGAAGCCTGCGCGGGCAAGAAAGGCGGCACAGGACAGCCCTGAAGGGCCGGCGCCGATGATGGCCACTTTTTTACCACCTGTTATGTGAGTTCTGGGGTGGTCTGAACTGCTTTCGAGAGACGCCTTTTCGGCAACAAATCTTTTTATTTCCCTGATCAGAACCGCATGGTCGTAGTTGATGCGTGTGCATTTCAACTGGCAAAGGTGGTCGCAGATCATGCCGGTGGTTTGCGGAAAAGGATTGGTTTGCCTGATCACTTCCGCTGCTTTTCTGAATTCAGCTTTGGATGTGTAATAGTTGTATGCCGGAATATCCTGGTTGGTGGGGCAGGTATCTTCGCAGGGCGCATGAATGCAATCGAACCAGCCCAGTGGCCTTTCGGTTTTTATACTGGGTTCACGAAGGCCTGTTTTGCGGTATGCTTCAGCCTGTAAAACTTCTCCGGCATATTTTTCGAGGTTCAGAAGAATGGCCTGTCCGTGGCTACAATTACTGTTGCCTGCTTTCTTTCGGATGAACTCCTGTATGCTTTCCGGTTTTTCAAGTGCAAAATCTTTTCTGAGTTCTTCTGTGTATTGCTTCAGCCTGCCATAACCGCCCGGCTTCAGCAAATCACTGCATACGGTAACCGGATCAAACCCGCATGCAATGAGCCTGGAAATGTTAAAAGCATGGGCGCCGCCGGAAAATGAAACATCCAATTGTCCGCCAAACGTCTGCTGAAGTTTGAATGCCATGTTCACAGCCAGGGGATGCAAGGCCCGGCCGCTCATATACATCATTTTTTCTTTGGGTGGGAACACTTGCTTGTGGTTCACACTTTCGAGCGTATTGGTGAGCTTGACCCCAATATGCAACTTGTTTTCTGAAGCTGTTTTTTCGAGCCTGGACAGAATTTTGAGCGCATCTTCATATTTCAGGTCGTGTTCAAAAGCCTGATCGGGCACCACGGTTGCGAAGCCTGATTTTTTCAGAATGTCGTTGAGTCTTTCTTTACCAAGCAAGGTAGGATTGAGCTTGATGGTGGTGTGAAGCTTTTTTTCGGTAAGCAGGTAATTTCCAATTTGTTCGATCTCCTGCGGCGGGCAGCCGTGCATGGTGCTCAGGGTAACATTGTCAGAAAGTTTGGGGCTGATGTCCAACTCGCTTATTCGTGGATAGATGCGTGTTAAAGCTATTGTCTTCTCCTCCAGTTCAGCGGAAGCATCCTGCGTTTTTTTCAGAAACCACTGCACGTTTTCGTTAAGGATCCCGGCCATATCATAGCCCACACTCATGTTGAAAATAAACCCGCGTTCTTTGTTGCTTCCGATGCCTAAATGGTCTTTCAACACATGGATCATGATCCAGGCATCAAGATATTGCTCAAACGACTGCCTGATTTTCAACTCCTGCGACCATTCGCAGTTGTAGCCTTCGTCCTGCATATCAATACAGGGCTTGGAAACTTCTAGCTCATCAAGGGTTTGCACTGTTTTCAGTTCAATGAAGCGGGCGCCGGTTAGCCAGGCTGCAACAATGTTTTGCGACAACTGTGTGTGCGGGCCTGCTGCAACGCCCAATGGTGTTTCAAGCAATTGCCCGTAACGTTTGCTGCGAAATGCATCCGTTGTTTGCGGTTCAAAAAAAAGTGCTTTAGGAATACCAAAAATTGCCTGGTTTCGATCCATCTGTTTCAAAATTATTTCAAGCAGCCGAGGCAAAGGAGTCGGATAGAATTTATCGGATGGCATAGGGATTTAAAATTTTTGCTAAATTAGCAAGTTTTAAAATAACCCATTATTCTATGCATTCCGGAAACAGTACGATAGTCATTCTTGCAGCCGGTTCTTCCCTGCGAATGGGAAATCACAAATTTGCATTGGAGCTGAGACCCGGACTAAGCTTTCTGGAGCATATAAGCCTGCAATACAATGAGTTTGGATGCGAACAAATCATTATTGTGCTAAATCCTGATGGCTTGGATTACCTGAATCGCATTGAGCTTGATTTGCCTGTCGGAACCCAAACAGTGGCAAACCCTGTTGCCGATACCGGTCGGTTTTCTTCTGTAAAAGCAGGACTTATGCATGCAAAGAAGGGCAATCCGGTATTTATTCATAATGTTGACAACCCTTTTGCCGATAAGCAAATGTTAACAAAACTGATTGAAAATCATAAGCCAGGCGCTTTTATTTGTCCGGTTTTCGGCGGCAAGGGCGGGCACCCGGTTTTGCTTTCTCCTGAGGTGGTGAAGGCCATTCTTTTAGAAAAATCAAATAGTTTGGTTCTTAAAGATTTTTTAAAGGGTTTTGAAAGAATCCCAATTTGCGTTCAGGACCCGAAAGTGCTTGTTAATGTGAATACAAGAGAGGAGTTGGAATTGGTGAAAGCGAACCCGATCTGAGATTCTACTTTGGTCTGTCACACCATCAGCAAAGCGAGCGCTTGCTTTACATCGCCTTTTTCAATCCATGCCTGGGCCAGGCGGTGAAGGTTTTCAGTCTTTTTTTCTTTGTCTGAATTTCTGCTCTCAAGAATCGCTGCCACATCGGGATGTTTTCGAATGTTTTCAATTTCTTCGGGCTGTGGAAGATGCTCAAGATTGCCTAGGCGGCCCAGGTCGTTGCCGGTCAGGATTTTGCTGAGGCGGATATGATCGGGAAGCCGGTCCACACCCATGCCCAGACGGGCGAGCGGTTTTTCCACTTCGAAAATGGCATTACCCGAAGCCCGGACATAAAAATCAGCGCCCATACGGCCAACCAGATCCATTTTGCGTGTGTCAATTCTTCCGCGTTCATCCAGCACTTCCGGGTTAACATGGATCAGCAGTATTTCACAGATCACCAGGTTGCCTGCACCTCCCTGGGTTCCGGTTTCAATTACCTGCCTTACCTTGCATTCAAACTGTACCGGCGATTCCTTTACCCTGAAAGGTTTCACTTTTTCGGATGGCAGCGGTGTGAAGCCGGATTTGATGAACTCGTCAACGCCTTTTGGATATTCGGTGCTTGAAAGACTGGTTTGCTGAACCATACTGTAAGTCACGGCATTGATCACCACCTCAGGAACTTCTTTGATGTTTTCATACGTATGTTTTGTGGTATTATCGCGTCCGCGCCGTGATGGCGAAAAGATCAGGGTGGTTGGGTTCACACCAAAAGCATTATAAAAGCTGTAGGGCGATAAGTTGGCCCTGCCTTCGCGGTCAACGGTGCTTGCCAGGGCAATGGGCCTTGGAGCAACAGCGCCCAGCAAAAACTGGTGAAGAACCGGAATTTCAATTTCAGATGGGGTTAATTTTTTCATGATTTCAGGTTGCTGGTTACTGGTTACTGTCCCGACTTCGCAAGCTCAGTGCGGGATTTCGCTTCGCTCAAGTTGCTGGTTTCTTTCATCAAACGGTTTTATAACTCGCACTTAATAAATATGTTGCGAATTATTAATAATTCAAAAATACTGCATAACTGCATCACTGCATCACAAAAACAAATGCTTGTTCCTGATGGTTAGCCATATTTTGCGCATAATGCTTTTTACAGGCGCCTGACTACTGCCTAGTTCACACAGCCGGAAGTATTTTTGTTACCGATTCGCCGAATCCAACCCTGATGCCGTCTTTTTCTGCGAAGGCACGCATGATCACGGTGTCGTTGTCTTCGATGAACTTACGTTGCAAGCCACCAGGAAATTCAATGGGCCTGGTTCCTTTCCAGGTAATTTCCAGCAATGAACCAAAGGAATCGGGATCAGGCCCGCTGATGGTTCCCGAGGCATACATATCCCCGATGTTAATGTTGCAACCGTTGATGGTGTGATGCGCAAGTTGCTGGCTCATATTCCAGTAAAGATGCCTGAAATTCGACCGGCACACGCTTTTGGCTTCATGGCCGTGGGGTTGCATCAGCACTTCAAGGCTGATATCAAAACTCTTTTTTCCGCTGAACTGCAGGTAGGGGAGGACTTCCACATCCTGCACAGGACTGTTGGTTCTGAAAGGTTCGAGCGCCTCAAGCGTTACCACCCATGGCGAGATGACCGAGCCAAAGCTTTTTGACAAAAACGGCCCCAATGGGACATATTCCCACTTCTGTATGTCACGCGCTGACAAATCGTTGAAGATGACCATGCCGAAAATATAGTCTTCGGCTTTTTCAAGAAGAATGCTTTCGCCGAGGTTTGTTGACTGTCCTGTTATAAAAGCCATCTCCAGCTCAAAATCAACTAGCCGCGAAGGCCCGAACAGGGGTTTCTCAACATTGTCGGGTTTGGTTTGCCCTTTGGGACGGTGAATGGGTGTTCCGGAAACTACTATTGAACTTGCTCTGCCATGATATCCTACGGGGATATGTTTCCAGTTTGGTAAAAGGGCATTTTCCGGATCACGGAACATCATTCCAACATTGGTGGCATGTTCCCTGCTGGAATAAAAATCGGTGTAATCGCCCACTTTAACAGGCATCAGCATGTTTACTTCGCTGATGTCGCAGAACATGAAGGCGGGGCGCTCCATGAGGTTGGTCAGCATATCGTTACCCTCGGTAAACAATTCAATGATGGTTTTCCTGATCCGGGATGTTGTTTCTTTGCCCAGTGCAATAAAGTCGTTGAGATACTGGTTCTCAAATACATCCTGCTTTTGCTGAATATCTGTTCCGAAACAGCACCAGTGGTTCAAGGCAGCCAGGCTGATCACGGTATCGCCTATCCGGGTGGCTACAAAAGTCTGGCCTTCTTTATTCTGTGCGATCCCAAAGGGAATGTTATGCAGCGAAAAGTCATCATCGGGCTTGGTTGCTATCCGGGTTTTCATTTTTTTAATTGTGTTCGTGTGTTTATGTGTTCAAGTGTTCAAGAGTTCAGGTTGCTTAATGACCTCCTAAACGACGTTCAGACGGGAGGGGTCTTTGGATTTTGAACCTGCCTCGCCGGCAGGCGGGTTTTGGATTTTGGATTTATTAAAGAGTTCCCCTGCGCTCCTGCTCTCTCTCAATGGATTCGAACAGGGCTTTAAAATTACCTTTTCCAAATGATTTGGCGCCCTTGCGTTGTATGATCTCAAAGAAAACCGTGGGACGATCCTGAACTGGTTTTGTGAATATCTGCAAAAGGTAGCCTTCATCATCGCGGTCAACGAGTATGCCCAGTTTTTGCAGCGGTGCAATCTGTTCATCAATTTTGCCCACGCGGTCTGATAATGTGTCGTAGTAAGTAGCGGGTACAGTGAGAAAATCAATGCCACGTTTCTGAAGTTCGCCAACGGTTGCGATGATATCGTCAGTGGCCATGGCCACATGCTGAACGCCTGCTCCGTGATAAAAATCAATGTATTCCTCAATCTGGGATTTTTTACGGCCTTTTGCCGGTTCGTTTATCGGGAATTTAATACGGCCATTGCCGTTGGTCATCACCTTGCTCATTAAAGCAGTATATTCAGTGCTGATATCTTTATCGTCAAACGAAACCAACTGTTTGAATCCCATTACTTTGGCATAGAAATCAACCCATTTGTTCATTTCGCCCCAACCTACATTGCCTACCATATGGTCAACAAATTTCAGTCCTACGGAAGCAGGTCGGTAATCCGGGTTCCATGGTATAAAACCAGGAAGGAAAATGCCAGTGTAATTGCTACGCTCCACGAAAATGTGGACGGTGTCGCCATAGGTTTTGATTCCAGACAGCACTACTTCGCCGTTATCATCAGAAACAACATGGGGTTCAAGATAGGATTCAGCGCCGCGAGAGGTGGTTTCAACATAAGATTTGCGGGCGTCATCTACCCATAGTGCAATCACTTTCACACCGTCGCCGTGTTTTTTTACGTGATCGGTAATGGGCGAATCGGGCGTGAGCGCCGATGTAAGAACGAAACGTATCTTATCCTGCTGCAAAACAAAGGAACAGCGGTCTTTCAGCCCGGTTTCAAGCCCGGCATAAGCCGCTGGCTGGAAGCCAAAGGCGGTTTGGTAGAAATGGGCAGCTTGTTTGGCATTGCCCACATAGAATTCCACATAATCGGTTCCGTTGATGGGAAGAAAATCTTTTGTTTCAGTCATTATTATTTTGGGGATTGATAGATTGGTAATTATGGTTGCTTGTTACTTGTTACTGGTTACTTGTTGCTGTTTATCGGACTGCGATGAAGAAAACTGCTGCTGCCTCCCGATAGTTATCGGGATGCCACTGCCAACTTATTTCTAATCAAGCCACGACAAATAATAATCCCTGTCCTCAATTTCCATGGCCTGTTTTGTGATACTTAGCGGGCGAAAGGTGTCAACCATCAGCGCCAGTTCTTTGGTTTCTTTTGCGCCCAGGCTTTTTTCAACCGTTCCGGGATGCGGCCCATGCGGAATACCCATGGGATGCAAAGTGATCTGGCCGCGGGTAACATGTTTGCGGCTCATAAAATCACCGTCAACATAATATAGCACCTCATCCGAATCAATATTGCTGTGGTTGTATGGCACAGGAATGGCCAGCGGATGGTAGTCGAAAAGGCGTGGAACAAAATTACAGACCACAAAGGTATTGGTTTCAAAAACCTGGTGCACCGGCGGGGGCTGATGCACGCGGCCTGTAATCGGCTCGAAATCATGCACCGATAAAGCATAAGGATAGAGATAACCGTCCCAGCCAATCACATCAAAAGGATGCGACTGGTAATGATAAGGGAAAATCATGTCCTGCTTCTTTATGAGAACCTTAAAATCGCCTTTTTCATCAAAAGTTTCAAGATCCCGGGGCTTGCGTATATCGCGTTCGCAAAAGGGCGAATGCTCAAGCAATTGGCCGTTTTTGCTTAAATATCTTTTTGGAAAACGGATCGGACTGAATGACTCTACAATAAAGAGCCGGTTGTTCCGGTCATTGAATTCCATCTGGTAAATGGTTCCGCGCGGGATAACAAGCTGGTCGCCATAGGAAAAAGGGATTTGACCGAACATACTCCTGAACACACCTTCGCCTTCGTGGATGAAAACAATCTCATCGGCCTGGGCATTTTTGAAAAAATAACCTTCGGTGCCTTTGGCAGGAGCCGCGAGCGAAAGATACACATCATTGTTCACCAGCACAGGAACCCGGCTTTTAATGTAATCTTCGCCAGGTTTGATGTTAAAACCCTGATAACTTCGGTGTTGCATGTTGCGTTCAATCGCAGTCTCCGGCGCTACTGAATAGGGTTCGTCAATAGATTTTACCAGTGTGGGTTCGTAAATGTGGTAGGTCAGTGACAATACATCTGAAAATCCCTCTGTTGAAACAAGCTGTTCGGAATAAAGGCCGCCATCGGGTTTGCGAAATTGTGTATGGCGTTTGCGGGGTATTTGCCCAAGCGTATGATAATGTGGCATAAGTCTGGATTTTTTGTGGCCAGGAGTTTTTGAAATAACAATTAAACACTACTTTTGTTTGCCCTCAATTTTTACTGCCATTTTGTTTTTTTTCAATTATATACCCATACTTCACCACAATGAAAACGATTGAAATTTGTTCCACAACTAATCCTGAAAATATTGGAATACAGCGTGTCAGGTATTGCGCCAAACCAGTTAATACCAGGTGTTTTTCTCTTATCCTGTTCATTTGCATGATTTGGGTTGTATTGACAATTCATCCAACATTAGCCTTTTCGCAGCAGCAACATTCAATTGTGCTGGAACCTGTACCTTCTGTATTTTTGGGATTTTCTTCCGGTATCAACAACTACAGCGGGCTGGCCGGAGTTGGCATGGAAGCGCCTTTGATGTCTTCGGTGTCATTGTTTGGACAGGCCGGTTTAGGCACCTGGGGCACAAAGCTCGGGGCAGGCCTGCGATATTATCCCGATCAGATCCCTTTTGGATCGGCCTGGGGAATTGGTTATTCCGTGGCTTCCGGGCTGGAAAATTTCGAAACCGAACTGGAAGTGGATAACCCTGCACGCACCCAGCTTGTGCTACTCGACCTTGATAGAGTGGCTACCTTGAACATTGATTACTCATACAACCTCAGGCTAGGGAGGATGAACAAGATCAGTTTTCATGCCGGTTATTCAATCAGGCTGGGCGGCAATGAACATTATACAGTGAAAACCTCAGGCGTGGTATTAAGTTCCACCTCTGTGCAGGTTATGAGGATGTTACAGCCTGGCGGTTTGTTGCTGGGACTTTCATTGATGATTGGGATTTAGCCTGATTGCTGATTTTTAAAATTCAGGATTTTGCCTGTCTGCGGCGGAACATGGTTTCGCTGCCTCCGCTGCCATTCAAAAAGCATTTGCGTTAACCAACAAGGAGATTTTCGCCAGGGCGGAACAGGTCTCTCTCCCTCCGCTACGCTCCGGTCGCTACCAATGACAGGCGCAGAGCGTAGCGGAGCGCCGAAGGGAGAAATCTCCTCGAACTTACCCTTGTCTTAGGCCAAAGGGGGATTCAGAACAAAGTGAATTGCCTTTGCAATACTTTGTAAAGCTTTTGCCGAGAGCCTCCATCAAATTACACTGGCCTTTACTTAGGGCATCACACCAGCCCGCAGCATGGCGAAATGCTCTTGTTATGGTTTTGCTATCTTTTAAAAAACTGCGTAATCCTTCGCTCAGTTGCCAGAATGATCTGATACATACTCGGTACGATTACCAGAGTGAGAAAAGTAGCAACGGTTAAACCGAAAATCACCGTCCAGGCCATAGGGCTCCAGAAAGCTGCATTATCGCCGCCGAAATAGATTTGCGGATCAAGGTCGGTCATCAGGGTTACAAAGTTGATATTCAGCCCCACAGCCAGCGGCAAAAGCCCCAGCACCGTTGTGATGGCGGTAAGAATAACGGGTCTGAAACGTGTTTCTCCGGCCAGTTGAATGATCTCTTTTGAGGTATCGCCATCCAGGTATTGCTTTTCGTCATTGTTGAGTTCGGATTTTTTCCTTTCGTGGAGGTAATCGGTATAATCAATCAAAACAATGGCGTTGTTCACCACCACTCCCGCCAGGCTTATAATGCCTATCCCGGTCATAATCACGATAAACTCCATGTTAAAAAGCGCCAAACCAAAGAAAACCCCGGCCGTGCTGAAAATAACACTGCCAATAATAATAAAAGGCTTCACAATAGAATTAAACTGAGTTACCAGTATTAAGCTTATCAACGATACGGCAATGAGCAGCGCCACCATCAAGAACTCCATTGATTCGGCCTGCTCCTGCTGCTCACCGGTAAACTCATAGGCATATCCGTCGGGCATATCAAAACTGCGCAGCACTTCCTTTATCTGCTGGTTTACGCGTGTTGCGTTATAACCCGGCAAAACGTTTGAACCCAAAGTAATTACACGGTTCATATTCATGCGGTTTACCGATCCGTAGGTTTTGCTGAACTCAACATTTGCCACGGCAGAGATCGGAACCTGCATCAACTGGCCGCTGCTTTGACTGCGAAAAGTAATCCGCTGGTTCATCAGGCTGGCCAGGTTGTTACGGTATTCCTTCTCAAGTCGGAGCTGTATCGGGAATTCCTCTTCTCCAATCTTAAAAGTGGATACCTCGTTTCCAAACAGCGCCGTTCTGATGGTATTGGCTATGGCAAAGGTTGAAACCCCGTACCGGCGCGCCCGGTCGCGGTCAATGTGTATGATGATCTCAGGCTTGTCCACATCCAGGTCCATGCTCAGGCCCTCGATGCCCTGGATGCCGGAATTCTCAATTCTTTGCTGAATGTTTGCCGTGAGGGTTAGCAACTGATCGAATTCGCGTCCGCTGATTTCCAGGTTGATGGCTCGGCCGGCAGGAGGGCCGGCTGAGTTCTTTTCTATGTTGAAGTCAATGCCGGGGTAGGAACCGATCAGGGCTTCGCTCAACCCGGCCATGATATCATTGGTATTGATACCCTGCCGGTTTTCGAACTCCACAAATGTTACTGTGATCCTTGCCCGGTTGGGTGTATCGCCGGCGCCGGTATCAAATTCGCCCACTGCGCCCTGCCCCACAGTTGTCAGCACCGATTTTATGATATGCCGGTATGGCCTGATAATACGATCAACATGTTCTTCCACTTCCATGATCCGGCGGTCAGTTTCCACAATATCATAACCTATCGGCATTTCCGCAAGGATATTGATATACTTGGGTTCGTTATCAGGAAAGAACAAAACGTTTGGCGATCTGATACCAAAGAAAGCGATGGAGGCAATCAGAAAAAACAGTGTTCCGATCACAAAATAATACGGATTCTTTCCTTTGAGTGCAAAGCTGAGCGTGCCTGAATACAGCCGTTCAATGAAAGGAAGCACGCTCTGCTGGAACCATATTGCCAGTCGGTTAAAAATGAAAAATCCAAGCAGCATCAGCAAAGCCGTCAAAACAAGGATGTTGCCAAAAAGGGTCAGATTTGAAGAATGCGCCAGAATACCTGCCACGGCCAATGCCCCGATCACAACCAGCCGCTGAATTATTTTGTTTCGCTTGTTTTTCCTTGTTGCTAAATCAGAGTTGGTTTCGTCTTTTGTTTTGAAAAAAGATTCTGCAAAAACCGGAATGATCACAAGGGCCACGAATAAGGAAGAGGTAAGTACAATGATCAGGGTAAGCGGCAGGTATTTCATAAACTCTCCAACTATTCCTTGCCAGAAAGCCAGCGGAAGAAATGCCGACAGTGTGGTGGCTGTTGAAGTTATGATGGGCAGGGCAATTTCGCCTATGCCTAGTCTGGCTGATTCAAACACACCATACCCTCGTTCAATATAACGGAAGATATTGTCAACAGCCACAATCCCGTTATCCACAAGCAAACCGAGTGCAAGGATCAATGAGAACAAAACGATCATATTTATCTGAATACCAGCCACGCCAAACACAACAAAGGATACAAGCATTGACAGGGGGATGGCAAGACCCACAAATAATGCATTTTTCAGACCCAGAAAGAAGTAAAGAACTAGCACAACCAGAATCACCGCCATGATAACCCCGTTTTCGAGGTTGCTCAGTTGGTTGCGGATTTCTTCTGACTGGTCGTTGGTAATGGTGATTTTTAAATCGGCCGGCAGGCTGCCATTGCGTTTTGCCGTATCAATCAGGCGATAGATTTTATCGGTGGCCGAGAGGAGGTTCTCGCCTGATTTCTTTACCACCTGCAACGAAACTACCGGCTGATCGTTGAGGCGGGCAAAACTTAGCGGATCGGCATAGGTGTCTTCAATACTGGCTACATCGCGAAGGTAAACAATGGCGCCTGCTTCGTATTTTATGATGATATCGCCGATTTGCCTTACATCAGTAAATTCGCCAATGGTTCTTACAGCCCACCGGGTATTGTCTTCAAAAAGTACTGAACCGCCCGATATACTGATGTTTTCCTGCTGAATGGCCGATTCAATATCACCAAACCCCAGCTCTTTGGCATCAAGCATCAACGGGTTCACATTGATCTGGATTTCCCTTTCGGGAAGCCCGGTAATTTCTACCTTTGAAATTTCTGTAATGCTTTCAATCTCATCCTGCAGGAAGTCGGCGAAACGTTTCAGGTCATTGATCCCATAATCACCAGAGAGGTTGATGTTAATGATCGGGAATTCTGAAAAATCAATATCAAGCACAATTGGATCGGCAGGCAAATCAGAAGGCAGATCTCCTTTTACACGGTCCACCGCATCTTTTACATCCTGCAATGCAGATTTAATCTCCACATCTGTTTGAAATTCAATAATGATGTCTGAATTGTCCTGTGTAGAAGTGGAGCTAAGCTTCTTAATTCCCGAAATGCTGTTGATCTCGTTCTCCAGCGGCCTCGTGATCAGATTTTCCATATCAACCGGCGGGTTACCGGGATAGATTGTTTTTACGAGGATGGTGGGGATCACTACCTCCGGGAAAAGCTCCTTTGGCAATGAACGGTATGAGAAAATTCCAAAAACAGCCAGGATGAATACCAGCAGAAAAATAGTGTTCTTGTTTCTTAATGCTGTTGTGGTGGGCTTAAATTCGCGTTCTTTTTTCATTTCTTTGTTGTGATACAGTGATGCTGTGAGGCAGTTATACAGTTATGTATTGATGCAATTGTTTATTGGTTTTCCGATAGCTTCTGATAGCTACGTGATCGGACTTTGTATTTTGAATCTTGAATTTATTTGGGTTTTGGGATTTGGGGCTTGGGATTTAGTTCTGCTTAGTCTTCAATCCGGATCAACGAGCCTTCAGCCACCTGGTTGTGTCCCCGATGGATGATGCGGTCGCCGGGTCTCAGTCCGGCTGTGATCATGGTTTGGCCTTCACTGTCGAAGCCGCGTTCCAGATATGTTTTGCGCGAAATGTAATTGCCGTTTTCAGTTCTCTGAGCGGTAAACACATAATGGCCCTGCACATCCTGTTTTACCAGAATGGATGGAATCACCAGGGCTTCATCAAATGAAAAGGTTCTGATACTGAGGCTTGCAATCATGTTGGGCTTGAATTTATCCCCGGGATTGTCAATCCTGAGTTGCAGCCTGAAAGTGCGGTTTTCGGGGTTGATCACATTCCCGAGCCTGTGGATGGGAACACTGGCCTCAAAATCAGGAAATGTAGGAAAGCGCAGGATCACATTCCCCTTAGGATCCACTTTTGGAAGAAATGATTCGGCTATGTCAGCGTTCACATACACCCTGTCGAGGTTTATGATCTGCATTACCGGCATGCCGGGCATGGCCAGCTCTCCTTCTTTGAGAAAAATCTCGTCAACAACACCCTTGAATGGCGCTCGCATCACAGCCATATTTAGCTGCGATTCCAAAGTTTTAAGCCTTGTTTGCAGGCTCTCATAATTGTTTCTGGCTTCCAGAAACTGAATCTCGCTGCCTATTTCCTGCTCCCATAAGCCTTTCTGGCGTTCATAAATTGTTTTGGCAAGCCTCAGGGCTGTTTTGACTTCTTCCATGTTGTTTTCAATCACAGAAGTGTTGAGCCTTGCCACTACCTGGCCTGCTGCAACACGCTGTCCTCTTGTAACGGCAATCATTGTCAGCTGGCCGTTTATTTCGGGGCTGATCATGGCTTCCTGCACTGGCTCAACTGCGCCATTTACCTTGAAGAAGTTTTCAAAATTCATAGGTTGAAGTTCCATGACCTGGACGTTTATTTTTGCACGGCTAACCGGTTGTTCCCCCAGGGCTTCCAACTTTCTTTCAAGTTCGCCGATTTTTAACTTTATCTCATTGATTTGCTGCTGATATGCACCAATTTCATGGCGTATGGTTTCGGCATCGCTTCCGGGAGCTTCGTTGCCACAGCTTGCTATGAAAAGAATTGCAGGAATAATCATCCAGCGAATTGAAAACCTATTTATCCATCTGGCAGATGGTTTCATCAGTTGCATAGCTTTATTGGTAGTTTTCATATTGATATTTGTTAATAAGTCTTTAAATAATAAATCGTCACTCGTCACTCGTCACTCGTAAGTCTATATCCCTTTTGCTTTGTCAATGTTGTTCTTTGCATTCAGCAACTCAAAAAGTGAATTCAGGTAATTCGTCTGGGTAGCAAGCAACTGATCGCTGGCCTGAGTAAGTTCCAGGCTGCTTGCCATGCCTTCGCGGTGCATGATGGTGGTCCGTTGCAGGATTCGTTGTGCCAGCGCCAGGTTGTCTTTTTCATTCCCGTATTTTTCAATGGCCGATTCAAATTCCGCAACAGCTTGCTGCATCTGTAGTTTCAACGACTGAGTAACCTGGTCGGTAGCAAGTTTGGATTTTTCCAACTGCAAACGGGCCTGCTGGACACGCGAAGCCCTGAACCCGCTCGAGAAAACCGGAATGTTCAGATTCACGGCAAACAATGAGGTGGGAAACCACGGAAGTCCGCTGTCCAGGAAGTTGAACTCATTTCGCATGGCCATTTGCTGGTAGGTGTAACTTGCTGTAAGCCTTGGAAGCGAAAACGACTGTTCGCGCCTCATGGCCATTAAATCCATGTTTTGCTGCGAAAGCATCACCTGATAAGCAATATGGCTTTCGGGTTCAAAACCTGATTTAGTTGTGGCTTCCAGCGATATGTCTGCGAAAAGCTTCTCCAGGGAATCTGAAAATTCAATCTTTCTGCCAATCTCTAATCCCATTTGATATTTCAGAAGGTTTTCGGTGATGGTTTTCTGACGCTGCATATTGGAAATGCTGTTTTTCAGATTGGCTACTGTGAGCTTCAGTTGGTCAACATTGATGGCATCAGTAAAGCCCGCTTTAAACAGTTGTTCGGTTTCGGCGAGTGTGCGCCTGAGGTTGGTAAGGTTCTGCTCTGCTATGCCCAAATTCTCTGCGCTGAGCAATGCCAGCAAATAGGTTTCGGTAACCTGGTTCCGAACCTCAAGTTCAGAGCGCTTCAGGTTCTGAGTGGCAAGTTCTCTGAAAATGCGCGCTGCCCGTAAGCCCACAATGTATGATCCATCAAAGATCAACTGGCTTATACTGGCGCTTGCATTCAGGTTTTGCTCAATTCCGAACTGGATTTCAGCGAAATCCCCCGGCTGTCCGCCAAAAAATTCGGCCGGAACCAGCGAGGTGGGAATGTCGAAATAATACTGGTAGCCCAGTGAGGCATCAATTTGTGGTAAACCGCTTGCCGTTATTTCCCAGATTTGTTTTTCGGCGATCCTGAGGTCTGTACGTGCGGTTTTCATCTCAATGCTGTGATCCAAAGCATATTGTCTGGCTTGTTGAAGAGAAAGTTTTAAAACCTCTTCCTGTGCCTGTGCAAGACCTGTGAAATGCATGAGAATAATTGAAAAGCTTAAAAATGCTTTAATACTGGCTGATTTGAAGGTTAGTCTCATATTTGTTCTAATGCTCCTTAAAGTTATCATATCAGTTAATAACATGGTTTAGGATTGTTTTTCGCTACTTTTCAACAATCCTTGAAGATACTGCTGTCCGCGCTCATTTGAGATTCCCCTTACGTGATATTCGAACAAGGTGCGGAAAACTTCATGAAATGAAAATGTTTCGAGTTCGGGAAGACCACCGGGTGAAAAAAGATCCATGCGGGAAACATAAACATGCGCGATTATCTCGTATTTCAGGTTTTCGAGGAACAAACCTTCTTTAACTCCTTTACTGATGTTTGCCATAATCTGCTTGAATACGGTCTGACTTTTGTAATTAAGCAGGTGGTTCCACACCCCCGGATAATATTTTTTCAGGTCATACGAGAATGAAGGGTTAATTGACTTTAGCTGCTCCGAAATAAACCGGCTAAGCAACAACAGTTCGTCTATGGCATTCGTGCCTGGCTGGTCAATAATTGACTCATAGGCAGTTTGATGCTCTGTTATCATGAAGTCAATCACTTTGCGAACCACCTCTTCCTTGTCGCTGAAATGTTCGTAAAGCGTTTTCTTTGACACGCCCAGTTCACGGGCGAGATCATCCATGGTTACGCTTTTTATGCCATACATGGCATAGATGTCGCGGATTGCCGGTATTATTTCATCTGTCATCTTAATCAATCTTAAAACATACCGAAGAATACACTCCCGGATCAGGAAACTTAGAAAACTCCGGATTCAAAATTAGTTTTCAAAGTAAACGCATAACGATTCTAAATTGTTTAACAAAAGTTGAACGATTTTATATTTTTTCTTTCTTTAGCTGGCAGAGCAAGAAACAGCTCTCATTTTTATTTTCCCTACTTTTGTAAACCACAATTTAATTCCAATGAAGCTAAAGAAAATGCCGAGGTTGATTTTAGGCTACTTCCTGCAGGGTTTGCTTTACATTGCCCCACTGTTTATTACAGGCTATGCCCTCTACTTCAGTTTCTTGTATGTGGATGGTTTGCTTAACCAATACATACGCGATTACCTGAATTTCAACATTCCGGGCCTGGGACTGCTTGCTATTATAATCATCATTACACTGATCGGTTTTCTTGGGCGGACCATTATATTCAAACCACTGATGGGTTACCTGGATCGCGCGGCTGCCAGGGTTCCCGTTATCAAGATCATTTATACCTCCATCAAGGATCTTCTTTCGGCTTTTGTAGGACAAAAACGAAAATTTACCGAACCGGTTATTGTTAGGGTCGGCAATGACAGCAAGCTTGAAAAACTCGGATTTGTTACACAACGCGATTTAAGTTCACTGGGGATCGCTTCAGGGTATGTAGCTGTTTACCTACCTCATTCCTACAACTTTTCGGGCAATCTTTTCATTGTTCCCGCTGAAAACGTCAGGCCTGTTGATGCGCCGGCCGCCGAAGTAATGAAATTTATCGTTTCGGCGGGCGTTGTTGAGATAGAACCCCAGGATTAGCTCAGGAATCCGAAAAAGACAGTATTGCAAACATAGTGATTACTCATAAAACTGGAATTTAACCTATAATGACTAAGAAAAAGCCTTTAATTCTGATTACAAACGATGACGGGATTACAGCCCCGGGAATCAGGAAACTGATCTCTGTCATGCAAAAAATTGGCGACATTGTGGTGGTGGCCCCCGACAAACCCCAATCGGGTATGGGGCATGCCGTAACGGTTACTTCGCCTCTCATGCTTCACCCGTTCAGCAGCGAAAACCGCCACCCCGAATACAGTTGCACCGGCACATCGGTTGACTGCGTGAAAATGGGCGTTAAAATAGTTTTGGGCCGGAAACCCGATCTGATTGTTTCAGGCATCAATCACGGGAGCAATGCTTCGGTGAATATCCTCTACAGCGGAACCATGGCTGCTGCTCTTGAAGCTGCAATTGAGGATATCCCGGCTATCGGGTTTTCCTTAAACAATTATTCCATCGGCGCCAGCTTTGATGGCTTTGAGAAATACATCGAAAAAATCTGCCTGATGGTTCTTGAAAAAGGATTGCCCCCCGCAACATGCCTGAACGTGAATATTCCCGATTTAAACGGTTCAGAAATCAGGGGGATCAGGATTGTAAGACAAGGAAGGGGTTTCTGGAATGAAAAATATGATGCGCGCACCGATCCTTTCAAACGAAACTATTACTGGCTTACAGGTTTTTTTGAAAATGTTGACACTGATGAGGACACCGATATATGGGCCTTGAATAACAATTACATTGCTGTGGTTCCGGTGCACATTGACATGACTTCATACCCCGCGCTTCGTCAGATTGAACAGTGGGGTCTTGATAATTTCAATTAAGTAGATTCTATAACAATTATGCAAATGAACAGCCTGGGGCGCATTTTTAAGAAAGACAGCATTTACTTTGGTGTTCTGATCTCAATACTTAGCTCGGCATTGGTTTATTCTGTTCTCATTCTGGCTTCCAGAATGTTTCCCGAAGCATTTAGCATCAGGGTTTTACGAAAGGAGGCGCTTGCGTTGGTCAGTATTTTTATCAATTTGCTCACATTTCGGTATTACATGATCAATCTTAAACTCGAAAGGACAGGCAAGGGGGTTTTGATCGCGGTTTTTGTTCTGATGATCTTGTTTTTTGTACTGATCCATAATGGTTCATTTTCAGGCTGACCGGGCTTTTGTGGTCCCTTAATTATTTTTGCTTAACGAATATTTAACCATGTTATATTGTAGTTCTGGATTGTTATTCGGAAATTTGTGTGCTGATTTTCATTTAACCAACATCAGTTAGCAAGGCAAATGAGGTATTATATCATTGCAGGAGAGGCTTCAGGCGATTTACATGCATCTAACCTGATCAGGGAACTCAGAAAACTGGACAATGATGCTGTAATCAGGGGTTGGGGCGGCGACAGGATGAAGAAAGCCGGCGCAGAACTTGTAATGCATTACCGGCACATGTCGTTTATGGGTTTTGCTGAGGTTCTTCTCAATCTGCGAACCATATTTGCCCACCTGAGGCAATGCAAGGACGATATTCTGAATTTTAAACCGGATGTTGTCGTACTGGTTGACTACCCTGGCTTTAATTTCCGGATTGCACGTTTCGCAAAAAAACTCAATATCAAGGTTTTTTATTATGTTTCACCCCAGGTATGGGCCTGGAAACGATCGCGTGTGTTTCTTGTCAAGAAATGGGTTGACCGCATGTTTGTGATCCTGCCCTTTGAGAAACCTTTTTACAAGCGCTTCGGAATTGATGTTGATTTTGTAGGGCATCCATTGCTGGATGCCATTGATCAGCATAAGAAAAATCAAACCACCGATCCTTTTTTCAGTGAAAGCGAAAAGCCGGTAGTTGCATTGTTGCCTGGAAGCAGAAAGCAGGAAATCAGCAATATGCTGGGATATATGCTTGAAATGATTGCTGAGTTTCCGGGATACAGGTTTATTGTTGCCGCAACCTCCGCCCTTCCAACTTCATTCTACTACAAGATCATCGGTAATCGTGATGTTGAAGTTGTTTTTGACAGAACCTATGAGCTGCTGAACGCCTCAAAAGCGGCCCTGGTGGCTTCCGGAACTGCAACACTTGAAACAGCAATGTTTTATGTGCCGCAGGTGGTATGCTACAAAGGTAATTGGCTATCGGTTCAGATAGCAAAGCAACTGGTAAAGGTGAAATTTATCTCCCTGGTAAACCTATTAATGGACCGTTTGGTTGTGAAAGAGTTAATTCAGGGCGAGCTGAACCGTAACCGGCTCAGAAAGGAGCTTGATTTGATCCTGCATAATGAAAGCGCGCAACAAACCATGATAAATAATTACAAAGATCTGGAGACAAAGCTTTTCGGGGTTGGCGCCTCCCAAAGGGCAGCAGGTTTGATGAGTCAATATCTTAGGAAACCATAAAAAAAGTCAAAATGATTAAATTGTTGTTAAGAACCTTACTTCCACTTCTGTTTTTTACGTCCTGCGATTTTAATCCTTCAAACAAAAGTACTCTCGCTGAAGAAAAGGATAAAAATCCTGGTGCAATCCTTGACCGCTCCCTCATTGACAGGCATCCGGATTCCCCATTAATAATTAATCCTGCACAGGAGCCTGAGAGTGTGTTTGTTGAAAGAATGAAGCATCTTTCAAAAAGGGAACCTTTGTTTCAGAAAGATGATTACCTGGGCTTATTGAACGAAGGACTCGCAAAATACAGGATCAATGAGTATCTGGAGGCCATCAAAAACTTTACACATGCCATAGAGGCTGATCCTGAGCAGGCTGAGGCCTATTATTATCGTGGCCAGGTTTTTATTGATATCAATAATATCCACGCTGCCAAAAGTGATTTCAGAAGGGTCACACAAATGACCGCTGATGACCCTGAAGCCTGGAATTTCCTGGGTTATACCCAGTCGCTTGATGGTGACAACCAGTCTGCGATTGAAAGTTTTAACAAGGCCATTGCCATCAACCCCAACAACCCGATGTATTACTACAACAGGGGAGGTTCACTGGCAAAAACCGACCAACTGAATGCCGCCCTCGATGATTTTGATAAAGCCATTGAGCTCGGATCGGAAACTTCCGGAATATTTAACAACCGCGCCAATACAAAATATTTGCTGGGCGATTATCGCGGAGCCATTTCAGATTATACAAGGGCCATCAGGCTGAATCCCGAAAGTTATGCCCCCTTTGCAAACCGTGGGTATTCTTATCTGTTTATTGGCGACACCCTCAGGGCCTGCGCCGACTGGAGAACAGCAGAAGAAATGGGTCATCCGATGGCAAAAGGATATCTGCAGTTGTATTGCAAATAGTGATCCGCCGGAGTATTTGATGTTACCGGCAAGGTTCATTGTTTTATAGCTTCAGTTCGAATATAAAAATATGAACCCCTGGAATAAATACACCTTGTTTCGTTTAACGGTGTTCTTTGCAACAGGAATTATCGTATCCTATAACTTTGATAACAAGCTGCATATTCCGGTATGGCTCATTCTTTCTCTTGCCGCTTCAATTTTTTTATTCCAGGTTTCTGCATCTAAAAATTTTGCCTACAGGTATCGCTGGGTAGTAGGGATTCTTCTATCTGCGCTAATGGTAGGAATGGGTGCAGAATGGAGCAGATTGCATGATCAGCGCAACCAGCAAAACCATCTTTCTCATCTTTATCACGATAAACTCCCGGTAATTGTAAGGATAAGCGGGCCGGTTGAATCAAGACCCAATTCCTTCAAAGCGCTTGCTCAGGCATTAGCCATTGAGAATGACAGCATTTGGGTAAAGACCAGCGGAAAAGTGCTTCTTTATTTTGCAAAGGATAGTTTGTCGGAAAAAATCAGCTATGGCGACAGGCTGGTTATATACTCCGGCTTAAACGCTCCTCAACCGCCTGCCAATCCTTCAGAATTTGATTACCGGCAATTTCTGGCCAATAAAAACATTTTTTACCAATCCTTTGTAAGGCAGGGTGATTGGGCTACAATTGGCAGGGGTGAAGGAAATCCGGTTGTGAATGTGGCATTGCAGCTCAGAAATACCTTCATCAGGGTTTTTGATCAACATGGAATCATCGGGCGCGATTTTGCAGTGGCAACCGCCCTAGTTCTGGGTATGAGCGATTACCTTGACAACGACACCCGCAGCCAGTTTTCCGCTGCCGGAGCTATGCACGTATTGTGCGTTTCTGGTTTGCATGTGGGTGTTATTTTTCTGGTTATGAGCAGTATGCTGGCTTTTCTGAACCGCAATAAATACACCCGATTGCTGCGTGCCTTGCTTTTGCTGGGTGGTATCTGGTTTTATGCTTTGCTCACCGGCCTGGCGCCTTCGGTGTTAAGGGCATCAACCATGTTCAGTTTCGTGATTGTAGGGATGAGCATGAGCCGGCGGGCCGACATATACAACAGCCTGGCTGCATCTGCTTTTGTTTTGCTGCTTTTCAATCCCTTTCTGATCCACGAAGTCGGGTTTCAGTTGTCGTATGCTGCGGTGATTGCAATTGTATCCATACAACCGCGAATTTACAGTTTATGGAAGCCCCGGTACTGGCTGCCCGAAAAAGTTTGGGCCATTACAACTGTTTCTATTGCAGCGCAGCTTGGTACTGCCCCTTTAGGTTTATATTATTTTCATCAGTTCCCGAATTATTTCATTATCACAAACCTGATTGTGATCCCACTGGCCACTTTCATTCTTTATTCAGGATTTCTCACTGTGATCTTATCTCCGTTGCCTGTTGTTTCAGGTTGGGTAGCCTGGTTCCTGGTGAAGCTTCTGAAAACGATGAACGCCTCTGTTACATTTATTGATGGCTTGCCATATTCGGCAACAACCGGTGTATTCATCAGCCTCGCTGAAATGCTCATTCTTTTCCTGGTTTTGTTGGCCGGTTTCAGGGCGCTTTCTTTAAGGAAGGCTGTGCTGATCCAGTTTTCTTTGCTTTTTTTATTGCTGTTTTTTGGTTTAGGCATCATCCGGCAGCATCAGTTAGCCCATCAGAAGAAGCTGGTAGTGTACGCTTTACGAAACAATGTGGCAATTGATCTGATCCATGGCCGTAACGGGTTGATGCTTGTTGATTCCACCATCATGGCCGATCCGGGTCTTATTGAGTTCCAGGTATCAGGCAACCGCATACGCAGTGGTATTTCCCGATCGGAAATGTGCTCACACATCAGCCTCACAGCAGAAGACAGCCTGAGATGCCAACCTCAGGGGCTTCCGTTTAGGCTTGCCTATCCGTTTATGCAGTTTGCCGGTCAAATAGTTGTATTTGCTGACCGCAATGTCTTGCCTGATGAGGAAAACCCGGTTCAGGTTAATATGATCGTGGTGATTGAGAACCACAGAAACCCTTCCGCTGTGCTCAAAGGCTTTCAGGCTGAAATGGTTGTGGTAGGAGGCAATGTGTCGCCCTGGAATGCCGGCTTATGGCGCGAAACATGCCATGATTCCGGTATTCACTGCCATGTGATCCGGGAGGAAGGCGCTTTTGTGTGGGATTTGTAGATTATGCCCAATGGATCAGTCTGCAAAGAGGATGGTTCAAAATATTGGCAATCAATGAAAAACAAGTGTACTATATGCAAAACCTGAAATTATTTACCGAACGGCTTAGTTTGCGCCCTTTTGCCAAAAGCGACGGGCCACGCGTGCAGTTGCTGGCCGGCGATGAAAGAATTGCGCAAACAACCCTCAACATTCCGCATCCTTACCCCGATGGCCTGGCTGAGGAATGGATCGCAACACATGAAGATGAATTTATAAACCGGAAATCTGTTATTCTGGCCATCTGCACAAAGCACGACGATAAACTGATCGGAGCCATCGGGATTATGCTTAAGCACGATTTCGATCGTGGCGAGATTGGCTATTGGATCGGTTATCCTTACTGGAATATGGGCTTTTGTACCGAAGCTTGCCGGGCCATGATTGGTTATGGCTTTGATGTTCTGAAACTTAACAAAATCTTTTCACGCCACATTGATGGAAATGAGGCTTCCGGAAAAGTAATGCTGAAATCGGGTATGCAGTTTGAAGCACGCCTAAGCAAACACGTAAAACACAGAGGCCAATACCTTGACCTTTTTTACTATGCCATTTTCAGAAGTGATTACAAGACTCAGTAAATATTTAGAATGGCCAGAACTGGTTGTCGTGCCAGATTTTTTCCTTCAGTTCTTCATTCAGTTCATGAAGAATTTTATGGTGGCTGCGTTCCCAATCAGCCAGGAAATCAAATAGCTCTTTCTCTACAGGGTCTTTTGATTCTTTTGCACGATTTGAGTAAACCTCTATTGCTTTGTTTTCCATGTCAATGGCAGCCGATATGGCCGCTGCTTCAAAACCTGCTGCCGAGATGCGCTTTGCAATCTCCTTGCTAAGTACCATGTCAGCCACTGATTCGTCGGCCTTGGGCGAGATGCCAACTTTTTTAAAGTTGCCGGATTGCTCGTAGTTTTTGTAATGCTGAGAGAGGAACTCGATATGGAGTTGCTCTTCCCTGGCCATTATGCTGAAAATTTTCTTTACGTCTTCGTCGTCGGTTTTGCCGGCTACCGTTTCATAAAAGGCCTTACCGCGTTTTTCAAGTAAAATTGCGGTTTTCAGGATGTCGAGGGCAGTGTTTTTTTCCATAGCTTCGGTTGTTTATTGTAATGATTCATTTATCGCTTATCGTATAATTCGGGTGTAAAGATAAAAAAAGCCGGCATATTGCCGGCTAAAAGTCATAAAGGATCGGTTGGAAAAAATTCCGCGTGGTACGGGTTATTAGTATCTCCTGTTGTATCCTCTGTTGTCGTCTCTTCCTCTGTTGAAGCTTTTGTTTTCTTCGCGTGGCCGTGCAACTGAAACTGACATCTCGCGGCTGTTCAATGTATAGCCGTTAAGCGCTTCAATAGCTGCTTTGCCTTCTTCGTCGTTGGCCATTTCTACAAAAGCAAAACCTTTGCTTCTTCCTGAAAGTTTGTCGGTGATGATTTTTACTGAGGTAACATCTCCGTACTCAGCAAATAAATCTGAAATTTGATCTTCGGTAGCTTTGAAGTCAACATTTCCTACATAAATGTTCATAACTGAAAAAAATTAAATTAAAATCCCTGCAAAGATAGTTTTTTTCTAATCCGCTCAACAAAAACATAATTTTTTTATAATCAACGCGGTTTGCACTCAGAAAAACTTTTTGGGTTCTAACGGGCTTCAGGTGAAATAAAAAGTGTAGGTTTGAATCGCAATACTGTTATTACTATGCTTCAGGATACCGATCGGGTTGTTGAATTACTAAAAGATATGTTTTCAGGTTTTTATGGCCATGAACCCGCTTTGGTAAAGGCATTGCCCGGTGCAGGTTCGGATCGAAGCTATTACAGATTGTGGTCGGATGAATTCACTGTTGTTGGCGCTCACAACCCTGATTCAGTTGATCACCAGGCGTTTGTTTTCTTAAGCCGGCATTTTAAGGCAAAGAATTTTCCGGTTCCCTCCATCCTGGCCTCTGATCACGAAAACGGCATTTACCTCATCGAAGATCTGGGCGATGAAACCTTGCTCAACTGGATTGAGAACAACGGCAGCCGTCCTGATTTTTACGGAGAATTAACAAGGCTCTATCATTCTGTTATTAATGATCTTGTTGTATTTCAGATTGATGGAGATGCCGGCCTGGATTATTCCAATCTCCCTGTGCACGATTTCGATGCGGTTTCCATGCAATGGGATCTCAATTACTTCAAATATTATTTTCTTAAGCCAGCCGGAATAAAATTCAATGAAACCGCACTGGAAAAGGATTTCAATTGCCTGGCCGGATACCTGTTGCAGGAGAAGGTAAAAGCCTTTATGTATCGCGACTTCCAGGCCCGCAATATCATGTTGCACAATCAGGGCTTGTATTATATTGATTACCAGGGCGGCCGCAAAGGACCGTTGCAATACGACCTGGTTTCTTTGCTTTTTCAGGCAAAAGCTGCTGTTCCCGACCCCATAAAGCAAGAGCTGATCGGCTATTATATCGTGAAATTGTCAGAGCGCATTTCTTTCGATCAGGAAGCCTTCAGCAGGCGTTTCAATGGTTTTGTTTTGCTTCGTTTGCTTCAGGTGATGGGCGCCTATGGTTTCCGTGGCTGGTTCGAGCGCAAACCGCATTTTTTGGAAAGCATACCATTGCTGAAATCTAATATCCGGTGGCTGTTCTCTTACGATGCCTTTCATCCCGGCCTTGATGAACTTAAACGAATAATGGGATTAATCATGGAAAAAATAGAAACCAATTCGCTGTTGCCTCAGTCTCAGCTTACTGTGAGCGTCAATAGCTTTTCTTATCGCAGAGGGATTCCCTACGACCCAAGCGGTCACGGAGGCGGTTTTGTTTTTGACTGCCGCCTTTTGCCTAATCCCGGCAGGCTCGAAGAGTTCAGGATGCTTACCGGCAAGGATCAGCAAATCATTGCCTACCTTGAAAATGAACCTGAAGTGAACTCCTTTGTTAAAAATGCAGAAACTTTGGTGAGCCAGTCTGTTGAAAGCTACATTAAGGCAGGATATCAGAACCTTCAGGTCAATTTTGGCTGCACAGGCGGCAGGCACCGTTCAGTGTATTGTGCTGAAAAACTCGCTGCAAGAATGCAAAAAGACAAAAGGCTCAAAGTTTTGCTTAAACATCTTGAATTTCAAAATCTTTAGCTGAATGACTAAAACAAGCTGCGAAAAAAAATCCGGTAAAAATTCGAAAGATCCCAAATACAGGTGCAGGGATTGCGGATTGAGCGCATTGAAAGAGAAACATTTGTGCAAACCCAAAAAAGTTCGGAAAAAATGATGCCCGAAAAACCCCATCACGATCTCGAGAAACACAAACACAGCGCTGAAATTGTTGCCCTTACGGCCAAACAAATCACCAAGGACTTTTCCATGTTTGGCATGGATGTTAGTTTTTCAGGCAACACGGCTTTGGCTTATCCGGAACTCATGCTGCAGCTAACCGCTCATGTGCAATGGCTGCTTCAGATAGATCAGGAGAAGCTGTTTGCGTTGATGTATCAGATTGATATCAGCCAGCAGTCGGTTCACGAATGCCTGCTTCGCGACCAGAACCCTGCCGCAGCCATTTCTGATCTCATCATCCGCCGTGAAATGATGAAAGTACTTACCGTTTTATACTTTAAGAACCTGAAGAAAAACTCCGGTCAGATATGATGAAGGCCATGATTCTTGCCGCCGGCCTGGGAACCAGGCTCCTGCCGCATACCAGCCGGTGTCCGAAGGCGCTGGTGCCATTGGCCGGCCAACCCATGATTGCCCATGTGCTCAAACGTTTCAGGCGCTATGGGATCAGTAATGTGGTTGTGAACCTGCACCATTTTGGCGGTCAAATCCAGTCTTATCTTGCAAAGCCGGCATTTTCCGGTTTTCATTTCTTTTATTCTGACGAAAGCGATCTGCTGCTTGATACAGGAGGAGCGATTAAAAATGCAGCTCAGTTTTTCACTGAAGGCAAACCTTTTCTGGTGCATAACTGCGATGTTATCTCACAAATTCCTCTTGACCGGATGTTAATGCATCACCATGAAAGTAAGGCAATTGCAACGCTTGCCGTGAGCAAGCGCAGCACTTCACGCCCCCTGGCTTTTGGCCGTGATGGTTTTCTGCGCGGGCGCTATGGCCAAACAACTGAGCATGATTCAATCCCGCTGGCATTTAGCGGGGTATCTATACTCGATCCTGTTATTTTCACTTTTATGCCCCGGGCAAAGGTGTTTTCCATCATAGATGTACTGATTGCTGCATGCACCAGATTTCCTGTTGTAGCTTTTGAGCATGAACCGGATATATGGGTGGATGCGGGCAATATTAAAAACTTTCAAAAAGCCGAAGAATTGCTGAAAAATGTTCATCTTTGAGCATGCAAAATACATCTGATAGCTTTCTGGCAAAGGTTGCCGCACAGGTTCTGAGCGATCACAATGGCAATATGCACCATGCCTGTGTGGTGCTGCCCAACCGTCGTGCCGGCATATTTCTAAAGCGCCACCTGAGCTCAAAACTTGATTCCCCTGCCTTTGCACCCTCAGTATTTTCTGTTGAGGATTTTGTTTTTGAATTGTCGGGTCTTAATCAGGCCGATCCGCTTATGTTGCTGTGGGAGTTATATGCCGCCTGGTCGAAAAAGGATGGCGGTGAAAACCAAACTTTTGAGGAATTCATTAAATGGGGTAAAGTATTATTGCAGGATTTTGAAGAAGCTGACATGTACCTTGTCAACACCAGTTCCTTGTTCAGCTATCTCTCAGAAGCCAAGGCCATAGAACTCTGGAATCCCGGGAAAGCCTCCCTCACACCCGGGCAACAACGCTATCTTGATTTTTACCGTTCGCTTGGCGACCTGCACAAAACTTACACAAGCTCATTATTCGGTCTTAACCTGGCTTATAAGGGAATGGCTTTCAGGTATCTGGCTGAGAACCTGTTAGAAAAGAGAGATAAACTGCGATGGAAACACATTTATTTTGCCGGTTTTAATGCGTTCACACCCTGCGAGCATGCCATCATTCATGCACTGGAAAAATTGTGCACGCTCACAAGGCTTTTTGATGCAGATTCTTATTACCTGGCCGACAACAAACAGGAAGCAGGCAAATATCTCAGGGACGTTTACAGGGAGTCAGACCCCGCAGCATTTCGATGGGTCGGCAATGAGCTTACCGGATCAGTGAAAAATATCCGCATCATTGGCGTTCCGCATAATACGGGACAAACGATGGTGGCCGGTTCGCTGCTTTCGGATGTTCCGCCCGGCGAAGAAAGCGAAACCGCTGTGGTGCTGAATGATGAAAGCCTGCTTATTCCACTGCTGAATGCATTGCCCGATAACATCGGCCAGTTCAATATAACAATGGGTTACCCGTTTTCTCTGACACCCGCTTTCAGTTTGATTGACACTTTGCTGAACCTGCAGATACATGCCTATTCAGGCGCTCAGCATCATGACAGGGATTCTGCGGCCCATAAAGGCTTGCGGATTTATTTTCGCAATGTGGCTACCCTTCTGAAGCATCCTTATGTGGCCGGACTTTTCAATACTGAATCAAATGATGCTGACCTTGTCAGGGATTTACTGAACCAGGGCAAAGTGTTTTTTACAAAAGAACACATCATTGACCATTTTAGCGGCTCCGGGGGATTGCTTCAATTTCTCGCACCCGCCCTGGATGAGTGGCGCTCAACAACCATGGCAGTTGACCGACTGATTGATTTAACCAAAATGCTTGCGGCAAAATCTTCACCGGTTGATGATCATGGTTCAGGAAAATTGGATAATGAATACCTGTACCAGCTCATGCTGATCCTGAACCGTTTAAAGATACTGGTCGAAAAGGCAGATGCAGGGCTTAGTATGCCCGGATTGCAGCAACTGATCAGGAATGTGGCCGCTTCAACGCAGCTTCCGTTTACCGGTGAGCCTTTACGCGGGGTTCAGATCATGGGTATGCTTGAAACCAGAACGCTTGATTTCAAAAATGTGATCATGCTCAGTGTGAACGAAGGCGTGCTGCCATCCGGCAAAAAAGGCAATTCATTTATCCCTTTTGATATTCGCAGGGAATCCGGCCTTCCTGTTTACAGCGATCGTGATACCGTATTTGCCTACCACTTTTACCGCTTGCTGCAGCGCTGCGAAAACCTCTACCTCATTTACAACACTACCCCCGACGACCTGGGAGGAGGTGAAAAGAGCCGTTTTATCCTGCAGCTTGAACATGAATTAACAAAGCTAAATGCCAATATTTCATGGAGCGAAAGTTTTTACACCCCGGTGGTGAGTTTTGATGCGCAAACGGATGGGATCTCCATTGAAAAAAACGCTGAGATTATTGCCAGGTTGCGTGAAATGGCTGCGTATGGCCTTTCGCCATCAGCTTTAAGTACTTATGTGGTATGTCCGTTGCAGTTTTGTTTTTCCTATGTATTAAGGATTGCCGAAGAAGATGTCACTGAGGAATCAATGGATGCCTCCACTTTTGGAACCGGAATACACGAAGCGCTCAGGGAGCTTTTCGAGCCGTATGTAAACCGGGAACTCAGCTCAGAAATATTAAAGAACATTGAAAAAAATGCTGGAAGGGTCTTGAGGGAAAACTTCCTTAAAGCATACAACAACAACGATCTGGATCACGGGAAAAACCTTCTGATGCTTGAAGTGGCAGGCTCTTTTCTGAACCGTTTTATCCGGCTGGAACTGGAAGAGCTTGAGACACTGCGAAAGAACGGAGCTTCCAGGGTTATCCGCAGTGTTGAATATGAACTGGCCCGGAAAATACCTGTAATGCTTCATATTGCCTTTGACGGGAACCCGGAGTTTCCGATCCGCTTACGCGGCAAGGCCGACCGGATTGATGGTTCGCTGAACCAGACACGGGTAATTGATTACAAAACAGGATTTGTGAAACCTGCTGAACTCAAAATAACTGATTGGGAGCAGGCCCTGACTGATCCCGGCAAACAAAAGGCTTTGCAATTGCTTATTTATTCATATTTATATTCAAAAGAGTTCAATGCACCCCTGCCTGAATCAGGCATTATCTCTTTTCGCAATCTGAATCAGGGTTTCCTTAATGTCAGTTTTCCCGGGCCGGCCGGTGAAGCCCTCGATCAGACAGAAGTTATTCTCCGCCGGCTTCTGCAGGGTATCTTTGACGTTTCCACGCCTTTTACCCAGACAGATGATGCTAAAAACTGCCGGCATTGTTCTTTTGCCGGGGTTTGCGCAAGGTAGTGGTTTGGCCGCCGGCTCCGCCATCAAGCACATACGGGTCTTTGACAATATCCTTTGGTTCCGAAATAGTTAATCCGCCCCGGGCAAGCTCAAGTATCCCTTTTTTATCTTTGCTCAATGCTAATCTCTCGAATAACGATGAATTTATCTGACGTTTTAATTCTCTGACACTCCAATTCTCTTTATCACATTGCTTTACATAGAATTCACTGGCAGTATCGTCTGAAACACCTAAGATTTCAGCATAGTTAGACCAGGACAATTTTTCAGACGGTGTCTGGAAAATTGGGAATTTCAGGTAAAACTGTCTCATGAGATACACGTTGCTTTTGCTAAATCCCCTGCCAAATCTTTGTTTTAGGTCTTTCGCCTGTGTGGATACGCAACCGTTTAAAGTACTGTATATGCTCCCGTCCTAAGGTGTGAGATAAATTGTGAGAGGTTCTCCCCATCAGCAAAGGCTGGTGGGGCAGCCTACCCGATGTGTGCTGCGAGTTGCGCAAGCAACGCAACTGTAATAAAGATGGAAGCAGGCCTTCCGGTTGGGATTTTTAGGAGTACCAACCAAACCACTTCTATGATGTGTTTGAGGAAACAAAGGCACATGAAGCGATAGAAGAAAAGGCTGTTTGAAACAGTCAGGTGCGAATAGGGGAGATGAGCGAAAGCGAACCTTCCGATGAAGTGACGAAATGGCCAGTTGTTGTCAAAACCTGATAAATATCGAGGTGTCAGGGATGAGTGCAGAGGCAACCTAATTACTGTCTGCACGGCAACCGTCATAAAGGAGGCATGACCCCTATTCAGGCTTTATTGCGGAACGCAGGAAACCTTAACAGTATGTAAAAGGGAAAACCCAAGCAGGAAATGCCTGCAAGACGATTACCAATGACTGTTGAGGTGGCGGATGAAGTCGTAGTAGTGATGAAGCCCTTGTAATGGGGGTGGAGCAAAGGACTTCAATTATGCAGTTTGGAGTTAACGACAACTTAAAATTTTTAAGGATGATTTTTAATGAACAAACAAAGTCAATACCCATAACAAAGATGATGGTATGGGAAGCGTACAAAAAGGTGAAGAGTAACAAGGGAAGTGCCGGGGTTGACCAGCAAACGCTGGAAGATTTCGACAAAGTCCGTTCCAAAGAGTTATATAAGATATGGAACAGGCTGACTTCTGGCAGTTATTTTCCGCCTGGAGTAAAACGTGTGGAGATTCCCAAGCCGGGCGGCAAAACGCGTCCATTGGGTATTCCAACGGTAAGCGACAGGATTGCGCAACAGGTGGCTAAAACATACCTGGAGCCAAGGCTTGAAACTGAATTTTTAGAAAACTCGTATGGCTACCGGCCAAACAAGAGTGCACTCTCAGCAGTAAAGAAAGTACAGGAAAATGTACGAAAATACAGCTGGGCAATTGATTTGGACATCAAGGACTTCTTCGGGAATGTAAATCACGTGCTATTATTAAAAGCTTTGAAAAAGCATGTTTCGGAGAAATGGGTATTAATGTATATCCGCAGATGGCTTGAAGCCCCAGTTCAACTACCTGATGGCACAATATTGCCAACAACGGGTAAAGGGACACCACAGGGCGGGGTCATCAGTCCATTACTGGCCAATTTATTTATGCACTACTGTTTTGACAAGTGGCTGAAAATCCATTACCCATTAGTGAAAATGGTACGATATGCCGACGATATTATTATTCATTGTCGCACATATCAGGAATCCAACCTTTTGCTTGCAGCAATAAACCGACGTCTTACGGACTGTGGCCTCACAGCCCATCCCGAAAAGACAAAGATTGTATATTGCAAGAAATCGGGAAGAAACCTAAAAGGTTATCCTGTACAATTTGATTTTCTGGGTTTTAGTTTTCGTCCTGTACGGATGAAGCTAAAGAAAGGGGGGAGTTTTCTGCAATTCGATTGTATTATGAGCCGAAAATCCAAGGTGCGAATCACCGGGGAACTGCGGAAACTGGATTTTCATAACAAAACACAGCGTACTATTCAGGATTTGGCAATACTGTTAAATCCAAAAATACGAGGCTGGATAAATTATTATGGAAGAATCAATCGCAGAAGCCTTAAACCGGTGTTTTACTACCTGCATCATCGAATGATAAAATGGATACTGAATAAATACAAACGCTTCAAAGGTAGCAAAGTCAGAGCCATTAAATGGCTGAGGCAAATTACGCAAGCGTACCCGTATTTATTTTATCATTGGGAATTGGGTTATCAATAAACCTGAAAATTGACTGCATGATAAGAGCCGTATGAATCGAGAGGTTCACGTACGGTTCTGTGAGAGGTTTGGGGGTGAGATTCCCCCTTACCTACTCGACTATCGGTTCGTGCTTTGTTTTCCAATGAGTATCTGTAGTGTCAAGTTTGCCGTGTCCCCGTGCGTTGGGTTGCATGCTCTTTTTATTTTTTTGCGTTGGTAATTGCGTTGGCAAAAAATAAAATGTGCTTGCAAATGCACTGCTATTCTTGTAGGTTACTAATGTTTTGTTCTACTGTCTCAAATGATTTGTCTAATTTACTTAACTCGTTTATGTATTCTGAAAATAATTTAGGTAATGGGTTAATAAATTGTTCATAGAATCTTTCTTGAACTGGGTCAACCCAGTTTTCATTTGTGGAGGATGATTGTGCTCTTAAAGCAGCGAAAGCATTTTCTAGGTGTGATATATCTGATTCAAAACTCATAGTTATTCCTTTTCGATTACTATGGCCACTATTGGAATAGTTTTACCTGTCTTTAAAAAATACATTTGTGCTGCTGCAACACGATGATTCCCGCTGTCAATTCTATAATAGACTCCTGACTTAAATAATTTGATTGGACTTGTACTATGAAAAACACTATACGAATTTGCAACCCATGGATCTTCCTTTCTGATTTGTTCAAGTGTTTTCCCATTATTCAACTCACTAAGGCAACGGTCATATTTTTCAATCAGGTCCAAATATCTTTTCTGATTTTCGCCATGGTGCTGCCAAAACTTTTCATCATTCATTTCATCGGGTGATAAAATACTCATCGGATTAACTTGCTGCTTGCCTAAATTTCTATTTTTTATAAAATCAACATTTGATAAACTTTCAAATGCTGCTTTTGCATTTTGCTGCATTTTGGAGAAACTACTATCTAAAGGTTTAAATACTTCTGCACCAGCTTCTTTAAGCTCATTTCTTGTTTGATAATCCAAACCTTGATAGAATGCAACATTTGATGTATTAGCCCAACCTGAAATTTCTTTACAGTCATTTGCCCTGCAAATGGCTTCCATATTATTGACAAGATACTTTCCGATTTTCTCGTTTTTTAATGAAGAAGGAATATTCACGCTAACAATTTTTCCGATACTACCTGTTTCTTTGTTTTCAATCTTCAATTCTGAGCAAATGTACTCTGTTCCTTTCTCTGAGTATGTGGTAGTAACTAAACCTTTTTTACTTTTATTTGAAACGCTGTACAAACTTCCTCCCAATCCTGAAAAAGAAAACTTACTCATGACAATTAATTCTCCATTACCAACTGGTGTTGAATGAACCATTGTTGGGTCAAACTTGGTAACTGATTCTGCTAAACCTAAACCATTTAGAAGACAAACATTCATAGGAGATGAAATAGATAGATAATCTTCTGCTCCATTAATCAATTGCTTCAGACTGCTCCTTGCTGCATCTTTCTCAAACTGAATCAGTGTTCTGTATTTGACTTTAGGATTTTGATATTCTGAAATAGAAATTTCCAAATTCCTTATCTCTCTTCTGAAAACATTATAGTTGTGTTCTGCATGCTCCAACCTTCTCTTGCATTCAATAACTTCTTCTTTCTCATATTCGCAATCGGGATAGTATGTGTAGCCTTCTTCATCTGCATAAGTATCCGCTTCGCAAGACAAAAGGGCACGATTTGCGTTTCGCAAATCTTCCTGTGCGGACTCAATCATACGTTTAAACTGTGATTCAAGAGATTTCAAGTTGCCTATTCGGGATTGAAGTTTTGAATCAATTATCTGCAACTGATTCTCGCTTTCTTCGCAAAATCTTGCAATAGCAATTCTTAATTGATCCAACGAAGCAATGTCCCGTATGTAAGCTGATTTACTCACTAATTACTTCTTTGTGTTTAAGTACACATCAAGGGTAGCAGCCTTCTTCTTTAAGAAGCTACTATATTCTTCTGCTGTACGGACAAGTTTTTCTAACGGCTTAATGTCATGCTCAAATTGCTGAGCAAACTGAGCGTTCTCATTATCTCGCCAAGATTGACTTAGTTGATTCATTTTTGCTCTGGTAGAATCTTTAAGCCCTCTTAAGTCCGATGCTAATTTGTTTAGATGATTGGCGAACTGTCGCATTTCATCTGGATTTCCGTGAACATTTGACATAACTATTAATTTTTGTTTAAGAAAGTGTTGATTGTGGTTTTTGTAATTGAGCTACCCAACTAAAAGTTGGAAGTTCATATGGCTTGAATTTTATCATTACGTTTTCGTTGTCATCATAAAACCAAGCTCTGTTACTTCCTAACTTGGATGCCTTTTGATTTCCGATTAACTTAACTGAGTTGTCTGGATTCATTTGTGAAGCGATTCTTTGAGAAAACTCCTTCAATAAATTGTCATCTAAGTTTTTTGATAAATTATCTATTGTATCAACCTGAACTAAGGAATAAACTCCAACATCTGGACCTTCTTTAAGAATGTATGCAAGTATGTCGCCTTCATCACTCATTGAATATCCGTCTTTCCGGAATGCTCTGCCTCTTTGAAGTGAAAAGAATGTTAGATATATATTCGTGTTGTTTGTTGAATTACCCAAAAGCCGTTTTTCAATTTCTTCTTTAATGGTTTTCAAAGATTCTTTTATTTGTCTGTTGTTTACGGTAATGCAAACTTGTTCAATGCTATTAAATAAGTTGTCAGGCACATTTACAAGTTCAGAATCTACATTGTAAAAATTGAAAGCGTAAAATTTGCAAGTGTTAGGCTGTTGCTGGGCAGCAATAGAGATAATTGAACTGCACATTACCCTGAGTCCAATATTTTCATCGTAACCTGCAACTAAGAGATTTGAACCTCCCTGTTTACGCAACACTGCAGTTACATCATCAGCGATTGCAACTGGTTCGCCAACCCAGAGTCGCAATGATTTAGGATTTGACGCAGGAGTTAACTTTTTAATTGGATGATTATCTTTTTCCATTATTGCTTTTTCGGAACCTCTGAAAATAATTTGCTTGAAATTTCTGTAAGCATTGCCATTTGAATTTGCAAAAGCAACAACAGATTCTATTGTTTCAATCAAATCCGAAGTTTCTATAAAGAAAGCCTGAAACCTTCGGTTACCTTCTGCCTTTCCGTTTTCTGAGTTATAAATTCCTTCACCCGGTCTTGTTAAATCTCTCGCTGCCGGATTTCTGTCATCTAGGATTTGACTTGAATCAAGATCTGAACACATAAGAGCAATCCTAATATCTATGAGTTCTTTTGTGCTTTTTTTAATCGAGTTCCCTGAAAGTGTTTGGGATGAAAATAGAGTGTTTATTCCAAATGCTCTGCCTTTTCGAACAATGCGGTCAAACTTATCGTCAACGGCTTGTTTAATGTTATCGTCTTCAGAATAAAATTCCTGGAACTCATCTACTATTAATAACACCCTGGGCATTTTTATATCCGGAAACTTTTCATGGTACTGCTCAATGTTTTGTACTCCGGTTGTGCTAAATTCCATTTCTCTACGTAACAATTCTCTTTCAACACCATCCAAAACACTCAATCCAAATTCTCTTTCAGATTCTATCGCAAGTGTTTTGATATGAGGTATCTTTCTGTCTGCATATATTGTAAATTCAACACCTCCCTTAAAATCAATCAAATAAATTTCAAGTTGTTCAGGTGAGTATTTCCAAAGTGCGTTGGCAATTATCACATGCAGTAAATTGCTTTTTCCTGAACCTGGTTTGCCGATAAGCAGTGCTTGGTTGTCATCATCGTTATCAAACTTTAAATTCTGAATTTCTAACGCGTGACGTCCTATAGGAACCGAAAAACTTTTATGTGCTTTCGCTTGCCACCATTCACTTTCTGGCGCAATGTATTTTGTGAATGGAACTTTGATTGAACTGACGTTTGGTAATTCCTTGTTGATATAATCAACAATTTCTGAATAAGCCAAATTCTTGTCAAATACAAATTGTCTATTAGCAGTGTTTTGATTTACTAGCGAAACATCTTTGATGTTTACTCCTTCAAAAACTTTCCAATCCATTCCATATGGAAGCTTAGCGTTTTTATCATTTACAAGAATCGTGTGAACACCTGCCTTTGGTCCACTCTTAATAATATTTAGAAGTTTGTTTGCTGTAGTGTCATTAAAGCCATGTGGAAAATTGTAAACAACAAGCAAGCGATAAGGTTCAGGAACTTCCTTTGTTTTAATGTTGTAATCTGCAATGTTTAAAAACTTATCTTGCAAATATTTTTGAATCACATTCTCAATTGCTCTAGTTAAAATTGAAAGTTGGTTTTCAATATCGTTCTGTTGTGTGAATACCATTCCTCCATATATTTCTCTTAGTAGTGGAGTGTAAGGTGCGGCATTGCCCCCAAGTTCTAATGGGTCGATGAAAGTGATTTTTATTTTGCTTGCAGGCAAAGAAAGAAGAACTCTACCAATTATGTTGTGTGTAATTCTAATTGCTTCTTTTGTTTCAGATTGATTGATGCAATTGAAAGCGATGTTCGATTTGTTGAGAAAAGGGATAAATACAGGGACTTCGATTCTGTATTGTTTTCCTTCAACGTTTATTGTAACAACTTCATTTCCAATTCTTAAGTTTGTTGCAACCAAATCTTTCCCTTTAAGGATATTCTTGCTATTCCACTTTATTTGATTGCAATCAAATGACTCAGGTAATTGATTTAGTAAATTATGGATTTCACTTACACTGTTTATTACGTGGTTAATTTTTTGAGTTACAGTACTTTTCATTTCACGAATTAAACGAAATTCCTTTTCATTTTGAAGTTGTAACTCAGCATTATGCTTTGCTGTCAATTCTGTTTCTTTTTTTCTTTGTTCTTCATTTGAATTCGTTTTCTTTTCCAAATGCAGCCTCAATTCATTTTCGTGTTTTCTGTTCAGCTTTGATTCTTCATTCTTGTAATCGTAGTTTATGTTTTTGATTTCTGCATCAAGCTTGTTTCGTCTTACTTGTTCCGCTTCTTTGATTTTTGTTTCGAGATATTTTGATAAATTGAAAAGAGAGGTTATTTCAATTTTTCCCTCGTTCTCAATGAAGGATTTAGCACTTTTAACTTTGTTCTGATAATACTTTTCAAAGTTGTTAAAGAAGAAAAGTCCTGTTGCAATAAGACCAAAGCCGACATATAGGTTATAGGTTGCAAGAATTGCTATGAATGTTTCATTCACCATAGTATCAAATAGGATTGGTGAAATCAGAACCATAAAAACTAATACAGTATATAAAGGGAATTTAACCCATATATTATTATTTACTAAACCTTTAAAATCTTTAAAAAAGAGAATAGGCCATATAAACAGAAACATAAAAAACCCTAATATTGCTTTAAAACCTTCTTGTCCCAAAATAGGATAAATATGGTGCATTATGATTGGATAGATCCAACTTGATAGCACCATTGCAATACCTATAAAAATGCTAAAATGCTTAAGGAACTTATGCCTACTAGCAATAGTAATCCAATTATCGCAGACTTTATTAACCAAATCAGGAATATAATCTCCTTTACTAAAGGCTTTCTCCTTTTTAAAAATACGTTGTTTGTATTCGCTTAATAGGTCTTTTTTCATAGATGCAATTTTCTTTTGTAGATTTTCTTTTTCACTATTCTGGTTAGAGTTCATTTGATTGGATGCATTGAAAAGTGACTTATTTTCGACCGTAATTTTATTTTGTAAACTCTCTTGATCAATTTTTAGACTTAAAATAAATTCATTGAATGAAGCTTCAATTTCGTAAAACTCCTTAATAAAAATGTTCAAAGTTGATGGTGCATTTTGAGTCAACTCTATAATTTCTTGTGGTGTTTTATGATCCATTTATATGTCTGATTTATTATTTTGGTATATGGTGGTTCTTTATTGTCATCAAATTTAATATTTTTCAGTACTTTTGCTGTATCCTGCCTGTTTTATGAAATGTAAATTAGTCCTGTCCTTAATTGGTTCTGTTTTTTGTTCGATATCGTGAGATCCCTCAATTACATAACCATCCATTGTCGTCTTTTCCAATACACCAGGTGTTTGAGTTGCTGTAAAAGTTTTCTTTAAATGATATTAGTACCATACTTAAAATTTTTGGAGTGAATGATGTTGGCAGAGGGAGAGTTCGGGTGTGCAGTGGCAAAAGCTAATGTGAAGTACTTGCGATGGCATGCGCTTGGCGTTGCTTCTTTTTTGCTTTTGCGAAGGATCAGCAAAAACGGCTTGTCCGAAATTGTAATTCTGTTCATTTTTTCTTTCTGTTTAATGTTGTACTGTCTCTTAAGCATGACCGATAACGGCTGGCAATAAGAAACGTAGGGCGTTGAAACTTATAACTGTCAATTTGTTCTACCGTTTATAAACGGTATGTCGTCCAACTTTACACTCTCCGCCCTATGTTTTTTATTGCTTGTTAGCAAAAGTTATTTCTATTCTATCAATCTTTTCCGAGATCTCAGAAACTAATTCAACAGCAAGCTGAGAACTTAAGTTTAAATCATTGATTAATGCCCTTAGCTTATCAGAAATATTTCTCTTGGCTTTATTAATTTCTTTATCTATTCTAGGTAAGTTATTTACTGCCTCATAAAATTCATTCATACCGCTTAGTCCACTTGCAATCCCAGCATTCAATTTAATTATTGATTCCTTAGATTCTTTTAATTCTTGAATATTCTCTTGGTCGAAGAAATCATCTGCAATATTTATAATCGATGACATTGCACGAATTCCCTCCTCATAATTTTCAAAGAAGATAGGTATTTCAACACTTATTCTAGCGGCATACTCATTCATTACTTGTGCCGTCTGCTTAAATAGTATACGAATTTGCCTTGTATTTTTCTGATAACTTGATTGATTTGCTCTTTTTATCTCGTCGGCTTTCTCAATTATTTTCTCGCCAATCCACTCTGTGGCTTCAGTAATATTAAGTGCGGCATTTGTCGAGGCATCAAATTTCGACTCAACAATATCAAGATAATCCAACAAACCCAAATCTTCATTTTCTGAAAATTGACTATCTGCTTTTACTAATTCGTGAGTTGTTTTTGTCTTTTGCTTGCTTATTAGTTTTGCTAGTCTTTTAGGAATATGAATCCTCAAAAAGCTTTGCAAATCTCCAATTGAGCCATAATGCCAATACAAGACATTTTCTTGACCAAGTTTAGTTTTAAAATTATTTACTTTTTCTAACTCCGATGGAACTATATCTTGCAAATTTAATGGGGTAGTATTCTTAAAGTAAAATAGTATTTGTAAAGAGTCAGGGTTTTTATTAAATCGGTTAAAAGCTCTTTTATACTCTTCTTCAGTTCCAGAACCAGCTTTTTTTGTTGGTGTTCCAAATCGTAGCCACATTAATCCAATGAATAAGTCATATTCTTCATCAATATCCTCATTTATCAACTCTTGAGGATGTATATCACTTATGCCTGGAGCTGAATGAGTCTCCCATTTCATTAATTCTAGAACAAGATTGTTTGGTTTCCCGAAAGTTAGATTCAATTCATTAATAACCTCGTCGATAGAAGACCTTTCCTCAGATAAGTCAGAAGGTGAAGAAAGAAAAACTTTATATTTTGTTACAGTTTCTGGCATGGTGCAGTAGTTTTTATAATTTTTGCTAACGTTCCTGGTATAGCCACAGTAGCGGATTTGCGGGCTTCTCAACTATCCACCAAGATGAAGCCCACGCGGAGCAGAGACCGCCAAACTACCACCAAGCCCCGCTATTGTTGGCTATACCATGTTGTGGCCTGTTATTCTTTGTCTGTCAACGCAATACGAAATAAAATGGTATCACAGTTACAGTTCTGACTGGTTCACCGTTTTTTATTCCGGGTTTCCAGTCAGGCATATTTTTTACAACTCTTAAGGCTTCTTCGTTAAAACCCGGACAAAGTTGTCGTATCAATCTTACATTTGTTAGTTCTCCAGTTTTTTCGATAACAGCTTGGACAAAAATCCAACCCTGACAATCGAGCTGAAGTCTTGGCCACTCAGCATTTGAGTTGATAAAGGCAGATACTCTTTCTTTGTTGGTCTTTGCTTCTCCCATTGGAAAGCAGGGTAAAGTGTCAGGGTCTGTCACAATATCACTGTCAATCTTAAAATCCGGGCATTTAAAATTTGAGTAGGGTAATAAAAAAGGAAGAAAAAACTTTGACCTAATCGGTGTATTGTCAAGCCTTGCTGGTGTCCAATCAGGCATTAACCCAATTACTCTGGCAAATTCCGCAATAACTATGCTATCCGTTATCAAGTCTTCTGTACGGTGCAAATGTTCAGGGTTGATTTCAATGTTTTTTATTTTTCCGTCTCTTTCAATAGTAAAGGTTATAAATAGTCGTCCTGTAGTCTCTAAATGTGTAAGTCTGGAATAGAATAGTTGTTTCTCAATGAAGCAAAACATTGCTGTCTCTCCGCCTGGAAATTCGGCAGGTATTTCAAACTGGTCAACAAGGGTATCCTGCGAGTAGGAATAGGAAGTCGCAAGGATAATTATCAACGCTATCGTTAAAATATTTTTCATTCAGTGTTGGTTGGTTTTCTTCTATAATAGGCCACAACTCCTTTATACATGTACCAAAGCTTGGGTTATACAGCTTCTGCCGGCTGTGTAACCGTACCCCATGGGTTGGTTTATTTGCATCAATATATTAGATTCCGTAAAGCGCTCAAACAATTAAACCTTAGGCCGGTATGCTTTATTAGAGGTTCGCAATATTTCTGACATTTTCTGAAAAACCGGATCCAGGCTGCCTGTGCCGCCCAAAATTAAAACATTTTTCAAATCAAATCCAAATTTCACCTCGGGAACTTTGAGAAGATTTAAGCACCGCGTTACTCCATTTTTCATTATCGCAGCACTACTTTACAACATCACAATACCACTCAACCTTGTGTGTGAAAGCGAAGTGTATCCTGGGCAGTTGGCCGCAGTGTAGGGCCTGCCGGTTCATTTCGTCTTTGAACTTGCCAGCATCCCCGGAGAGCCAGAATAATATGATGCCCTTTATGATTGTTTGGATGACATTGGCATTTCAATCGGGCTTGCAGCAACCTGCTTACATGCCTTAAATGCACGTTTACAGTAACATACAGATAAGCAGGAATTGTTGTAACTATCTTAAGACCGATAAGCAAAAACGCCCGCAAGTTTTTAACTTACAGGCGTTTATTTTCTCTGAAGCGGACCGGACGGGACTCGAACCCGCGACCCCGTGCGTGACAGGCACGTATTCTAACCAAACTGAACTACCGGTCCGTACGCTCCCTCAAAAAGGTGTGCAAATATACAACTTTTTCTTTTTGTGCAAGCATGGCCAAAAAAAATCCTTTTGAAATTGACATTTCTGTTGCCCCGCATAATCATGCCTGGCGCCATGGCTGCTATCTCGAAAAATCGCACTATTTTCGACATCCGGGATATTATGCTGCTACTACACTCTAAATGATTAATTCATATGATATTACAAACAACTGACTGGATCATTATTGCCATATTCTTTATCGTGTTGCTGGCAATAGGGCTGATTTCATCGCGTAATGCGGGCAGGGATACAACAAATTTTTTTCTGTCAGGCCGCAATATGCCCTGGTGGTTGCTGGGTGTTTCCATGGTGGCCACCACCTTTTCGGCCGACACACCCAACCTGGTTACCGATATGGTGCGAACCGGCGGCGTGGCAAGCAATTGGCTGTGGTGGGCATTTCTGCTCACAGGTATGCTGACAGTTTTCGTATACGCAAAGCTTTGGAACCGCTCAAAAGTAATGACCGACCTTGAGTTTTATGAATTGCGTTACAGTGGCAGAATGGCCGCTTTCCTCAGGGGGTTCAGGGCGGTTTACCTGGGCTTTTTCTTCAACGTTATGGTGATTGCAAGCGTTTCGCTGGCTTTTATCAAAATTGCCGCCGTAATGCTTGGCCTGCAACCCTCCACTGCCCTCATCATTGCTGCGGTGATTGTGGTTTTGTACAGCGGGATTGGCGGGCTGAAGTCAATTTTATGGACTGATCTTTTCCAGTTCAGCTTTGCCATGTTCGGAGCCATTATTGCAGCGGTTTATGTAGCCCGGTCGCCTGAGGTAGGAGGGCTTTCTGCTTTGTTTTCCCATCCCAACGTGAGCGACAAGCTGAGCCTGGTTCCCAGCGTTTCGCAACCTGAGCTGTTTCTGAGTATCTTCCTGATCCCCATTGCCATACAATGGTGGGCCGCCTGGTATCCGGGCGCCGAACCCGGCGGGGGCGGCTATGTGGCGCAGCGTATGCTGTCGGCTAAAAATGAGAGCCACGCTGTTAGCGCTACTTTGCTTTTTAACTTTTTTCATTATGCATTAAGGCCGTGGCCCTGGATCATCGTTGGCCTGGGTTCGCTGATCATCTTTCCAGACATTCAAAGCATGGTGGATGCTTTTCCTGACGTTTCCACGCAATACATCAAGAACGACTTTGCCTACCCGGCTATGCTGCGCGAATTTCTGCCCGTTGGCCTGCTGGGACTCGTGGTGGCCTCGCTCATAGCAGCTTTTATGTCAACGGTTGCTTCACAGCTAAACTGGGGTTCATCCTATCTGGTAAATGATTTTTATGGAAGGTTTTACCGCCCCGGCGCCTCTGAAAAGCAGAAAGTCCGTTTCGGACGGATCAGTACCATCCTGCTGATGGTGTTTTCGGTTTTACTGGCGCTGGTTCTGCAAAATGCCCTTCAGGCCTTCCAATACCTGTTGATGATAGGCGCAGGAACCGGATTAATCTACATCCTGCGCTGGTTCTGGTGGCGTGTGAACGCGTGGTCGGAGCTTTCGGCCATGTTTGCAGCCGGGCTCTTTTCACTTGTATTTATTTTGATTGAAAATTTTGTGCTCATAACTTCTGATGAAGGAATGGTATCGCTTGCCGGACTCGAATTCAGCCTGACATACTGGAACATCATCAAGTTTACCGGCGTGGTGGCGCTCACAACCATCGCATGGGTTCTGGTCACTTACCTGACCCCGCCGGAGAACGATGCAACGCTTCGCAGTTTTTACACCCGGATCAGGCCGGGCGGTATGGGATGGCAGGCTGTTGTTGACAAAGCCAAAGCCGTCAATATCGAGCTTAAAAAGGAGAGCGACCTTCGCTGGGATGTGCCAACGGGCATTATTTGTATGATACTGGGCTGCATCCTCATTTACAGCACATTATTTGCCATTGGCAACGTCCTGTATTCCAATACAACCATAGCCGCCGGTTTTCTCGCTGCTGCGATTATTTCCGGTTTCCTGCTTACCCGTTTCTGGAAAAAGCTTAAGATGGCTTAAGCCTTCGGTTTGTTAAACAGGAATCATTTTTTTTGACGGGCATATGTTTTACTGCCAAAAAATTGTACAGAAATTGAGTAAGGAAGAGTTTTATACCAATCTGCACAACAGGCTCACAGCAACTGAGTCGTGGCCGGCTGTGTATATGTTCAAGTTTATTTTGCCCAACGACAACAGGAAAATGGCCTTGCTGAGACAGGTATTTGAAGAGGATTCACGGTTTTTTGAGAAAGTCAGCAGCAAAGGAAACTATATCAGCGTAACGATTAAAATGGTGGTGATCAGTCCGGATGAAGTCATTGCCTGCTACCGCAAGGTTGACGGGATCGAAGGCGTGATGATGCTTTAAAATGGGTTGCGGACTGAATCCGTTAATGCAATGATGGTGTGTTCACAACTCAGTCGCCACCAATGCATCAGGAATCTTCTTGAAGTTCACCGGACACTAATGAATCAAAAATCTTAAATCCCCAAATCTTAAATCCCTAAACCAACCCGGCAAACCCCATAAACGCCAGCGCCAGAATTCCGGCGACTACCAGCGCGATGGGAGCGCCACGCATGGCTTTTGGAACGCCCATCAGATCAAGATGTTCGCGGATGCCGGCAAAAATGATCAACGCCAGTGCGAAACCAATGGCATTAGCCACGGCGAAAACAACACCCTGAAGGAGGTTCAGGTCTTTTTGAACCGTCAGGATGGCTACGCCAAGAATCGCGCAGTTGGTGGTGATCAGAGGAAGGAAAATACCCAGGGCCTGGTAAAGCGGCGGGCTTACTTTCTTCAGGATCAGCTCAACCATTTGCACCAGCGACGAAATCACAAGAATATAGGTGATGGTTTGCAGATAACCGATTCCAAACGGGATCAGGATAAAATGGTAAATAAGGTATGTTACGATGGTGGCTACCGTCATTACAAATAAAACAGCGCCGCTCATGCCACCAGCGGTGGAGATTTTTCCTGAAACACCCAGAAACGGGCAAATGCCGAGAAACTGCGCCAACACGATGTTGTTGACAAATATGGCTGCGATAATGATTGCAAAGTATTCCATAATGTTTTCAGTTTATTTTTTCGACATTTTGTTTTTCAGCATAATGTTCAGGGCAACTAAGTAGCCCATGGCGATAAAAGCCCCGGGAGCCAGCACAAACACCAGCATCACAATCGGGTTGCCGTCGGCATCAAGTGGAAACATGCCCAGGTTAAAACCAAACAGGCTTCCCGAACCAAGGATTTCCCTCACTCCGCCCAGGATGGTCAGCGCCAGCGTAAATCCCAGCCCCATTCCCACACCGTCAATCAGGGATGAGAAAACGGAATTTCTTGAAGCAAATGCCTCGGCACGGCCCAGCACAAGGCAGTTTACAACGATGAGCGGAATAAACAGACCGAGGCTTTCGTGCAATGCGGGAACAAAGCCTTCCAGCACCAATTGCACGATGGTTACAAAAGATGCAATGATCACGATGAAGGCCGGAATACGAACCTTGGCCGGTATCTGGCTTTTGATCAGGCTTACCACCAGGTTTGACGAAACCAGCACAAAAGTGGTGGCAAGCCCCATCCCGAAACCGTTAAAAGCTGAGGTAGTTACGCCCAGCGCCGGGCACAGGCCCAGCAACATGATATAAACCGGGTTTTCCTTGATAAAACCTTTGGTGAAATTCTTCAGATTACTCATGGTTCATGCCTCCTTTCTGCTCTTGAAAAGCATCGTATGCCCTTTGTATGGCATCGCTGTAAGCCCTTGATGTGATGGTAGCGGCGGTGATGGCATCTATGCCTCCGCCGTCTTTGCTCACTTTCAGGTTGAAAGTTCCGGGGTTTTTGCCTTTATACTGGTCGCTCCAGCTTGATTTGCTTTTTTCAATTTTGTCGCCAAGGCCGGGTGTTTCCTTGTGTTCGAGGTGCACCACGTCAATAATGGTCCCGTCGGGTTTGAAACCAACCATAGCCCGGATCAGGCCACTGAAGCCCGACATCGTAAAAGTTTCAATTGCAACGCCCACTGTGTCGCCATCTTTTACTGCAAAGTTGAAACCCAGTGGCATAGCCAGGGTTGGGATCACAACTTCTTTGCTGATCACGGAGTCAAAGCCGGGAAGAACCTGGTTAAGGGCAGCGATTTTCTTGGCCATCTTGGCCTGGGCAATCGGCTCTTTGGTAAGTTCATAAACGCCTGCCAGCGCGAAGGCGGCCACAGCGGTAATTACCAGAAGTGTGCTCACCATATTAAAAAATGTAGATTCTTTTTTAGCCATTTTTCACAACCTCCCCGAATCTTTTAGGTTTGAAATATTTATTGAGCAAGGGCGTAAATGCATTCATGATCAGGATCGCAAATGAAACGCCTTCAGGATAAGCGCCCCACACCCTGATGAGGATGGTAAGTATGCCGCATCCTGCCCCGAAGATCAGTTGCCCTTTCCGGCTCATGGGCGAGCTCACCATATCGGTTGCCATATAGAAAATGCCGAGCATCAGGCCGCCGGTTACCAGATGAAAAAGCGGATCAACATAATAGGTGGGGTCAATCAGCCATAAAATCCCTGCGAACACAACTACTGAACCTATGTACGAAGCGGGAATTTCCCAGGTGATGATCTTGCGTATCAGCATGAACAGGCCGCCAATCAGCAGGGCAATTGCCGACATTTCGCCAAGCGAACCGGTCTGATTTCCGATCATGGTTTGAAGATAGGTTGGAAAAGTCGGATCGGCCAATATCTCCTGTACCGTACGTCCGGCCGCCACGCCTTCTTTCATGATTCCAAGTGGTGTCGGGCCTGTGATGGCATCGGTGAGGCTTTCGGCAAATAGTGGCTTCGGAAGTGGCCATGAGGTCATCTGCACGGGGAATGAAATCAGCAAGAACACGCGACCTACCAATGCAGGGTTAAATGGATTCTTACCTAATCCGCCAAACGACATTTTACCGATCCCAATAGAAACAAATGCACCAATCAGAATGATCCAAATGGGCAGGTTACTGGGCACGTTGAAAGCCAGCAACACACCGGTTACCAATGCCGAACCATCGTTGATACTGGGTTCCTGCTTCATCAGGAATTTCTGGATAAGGTATTCAAAGAGCAAACAGCCGGCTACGGAGAAAAAGATCACGCGTGCGGCGTCAAGCCCGAAAAAGTAAAACGAAACCAGCATGGCCGGGATCATGGCAATGACCACCCCATACATGATTTTTTTTACCGAGTCGTCTCCGTAGGCATGCGGAGAGCCTGAAACAGTTAGTGGATTCATTCGTTATTTTTTAGCTCTGGTTCTAATAAACTGACCAACTTTATTCTTTCCAAGACGCAGGAAATCAAGCAAGGGCCTGCCCGACGGACAGGTGTAGTGGCAGGAGCCACATTCCATGCAATCCATGATCCTTTCCAATTCGGCATCTTCCCAGCGCTGGTATTCGCTGAGCTGGGCAAGCAATACCGGCTCCAGTCCCATCGGGCAAACCCCGATGCAGCGAGCACAACGCACGCAGGTGACCATTGCCGGCCTGCGGGCTTCCGCTTCGGTGATGATAAGTATGCCGCTGGTTCCTTTCACCACAGGCGCTTCCAGCGAAGTGAGCGCTTTGCCCATCATGGGGCCGCCGCTTACAACCTTGCCGTTGTCGTCGGGCAATCCACCCGAGGCTTCCACCAGGTCGTTTACCGGCGTTCCGATGCGAACCAGGTAGTTGGCCGGTTTTTTTACCGATTTTCCGGTAAGCGTTACCACGCGTTCAAACAAGGGTTTGTTTTTCTGAACAGCTTCGTAAACGGCATAGGCGGTTCCCACATTCTGAACCACGCAACCAACTTCGATGGGAAGTTTGCCCGAGGGAACCTCTCTGTTGATCAGCGCCTTGATAAGCTGTTTTTCAGCGCCCTGCGGGTATTTGATTTTTAATGCGTGAACTTCGATTCCCCTGAAACTTTGCGCGATGCGTTGCATATTGCTGATGGCGTCGGGCTTGTTGTTTTCAATGCCGATATATGCTTTTTCAACTTTGAGGGCTTTCATCAGAATGGTGACGCCAATCATCAGTTCTTCTGCTTTTTCAAGCATCAGGCGGTGGTCGGAAGTGAGGTAGGGTTCGCACTCAACGCCGTTGATGATCAGGCAATCGGCTTTTTTGCCTGTGGGAACCATCAGTTTGACGTGTGTGGGGAAGGTGGCGCCGCCAAGGCCAACCACCCCCATATCTTTGATCTTTTGTGTGATCTCTTCCGGGCTAAGGCTACATTCCCTTATGATGGTTTCGGAGCGGTCAATGCTTTCGTCCCAGTCGTCGCCGCTTACATCAATAAAAACAGCTTTGCGTTTGTAGCCGCTCTGGTCAATCACATCATCCACTTTGAGCACTTTGCCCGAAACGGATGAGTGCACATTGGCCGAAATAAAGGCTTCGCCCTTGCCGATAAGCTGGCCAACTTTTACCAAAGCGCCTTTTTCAACCACCGGTTTTGCAGGCGCGCCAAGGTTCTGGCCAAGCGGAATATATACCTTGGGAGGGATGGGCAGAACCTCTGTGGCAGCTTTTTCCGAGATTTTATTTTCAGGGGGGTGAACACCACCCAATACAAATGTCTTCATGCGGTATGATTATGCAGTTTCAGTTGTTTCAGCGGGTTTCTCAGTTTTTTCCTTGCGGGGAGGAAAGTTAAGCTCAAGGATGGCATTGGTGGGGCAAACCGGAGCGCATTTGCGGCAGAGTTTGCATTTTTCGTAATCAATATATGCCAGGTTGTTTTGGATAATGATGGCATCAAAAGCACATTCCTTTTCGCATTTTCCGCATCCGATACAGGCCACAGAACAGTTCTTTTTTGCCGGGCCGCCTTTCTCGGTGTTCACACAACATACAAAAATGCGACGGCTCTTTTTGCCAGCATTTCGTAGTTCGATAATGGCGCGTGGACAGGCTTTTACGCATGCGCCGCAGGCCACACAGTTTTCCTCGATGATCACCGGAAGGCCGGTTTCTTCATCCATGTACATGGCATCGAAAAGGCAGGAAGTGACACAATCGCCCAAACCGAGGCAACCGTTCGGGCAACCGCTTTCGCCCGCCGACAAGGCGTGTGCGAAAGCGCAGGACATGGCGCCTTCATACCTGACTTTTTGCGGTGCATTGGCGCGGGAACCGTTGCAGCGCAGCACTGCAATTTGTTTTTCCTTTACTTCAGCAGTGAGGCCCAGCGCTTCGGCGATATCTGTCATCATGCTTCCGCCGCCAACCGGGCAGTTGAAACCTGTCAGATCCTCTGCCTTCACAATGGCTTCGGCAAAGTTGCGGCAGCCGGCAAATCCGCAACCGCCGCAATTGGCGCCGGGAAGTTTGTCGTTTACCTCGTCAATTCTCGGATCTTCGATGACCTTGAATTTCTGTGCTATAAAATAGAGGATGATGGCGGCGGCAGCGCCCAGGCCGCTCAATGATGCAATGGAAACCAGCATTACGTTACTTAACACGTTTGCTCCTTTCTAAGCTATTTTGGTTTATCTTATCAAATGCTTTAAAATCCAGGTGTTTAAAGCTTGTTTTTTAGTTTGGCACTGCAAAAATAGAAACTATAAAGATTTTTAGCCTTATTTATAAGGGTTCTAAAGATAATTGTAAATAGCAGATATACAAATTGATAGCAATGCATATGCAAGGGTGTTAAAAATTGCTGGCTTCTAATATGGCTGTATTTCAGATCAGTAAAAGTTTTATTTGGAATGTGTTTAAATTATTGTGATCCCGCATGTGCGGGAGTGATGCTGTGACTTTTCCGCCGAAAGCATGGGCGGGTGGGCTATGCTACGCTTTAGCGGGTTTGGATGGCGGATACAGTAAAATTGAAGAAATACCAGCCCGACAGGCGTTTAGCCGGACGGTGAGTGTAGGATCAAAAGGGGTTCATTCACTGCCATTTATCAGGTCAGGCAGGCTTTGATGCCGTCAGAAAGTGGATTCCTGTGATATCAGATGTTGCAGGTATTCCGGAATCCTGGCCCCGAGGTAATATGGCAGATTAAAGAGCGTAAAACGTTTGCCGGCAGATGTAACAGCATCTTCCACCTTAACAGGCCCTGAAAAAAACCTCAATGCAAAAGGATGGTTAGTTTTGTTTACAAACTGGTGTAATGACCTTAGGGTACCTTTTTCACCGGATTTAATTTCAATCGGAATAATGTATTGCCTGTGCTGATAAACCAGGTCCACCTCAGCATCACTTCCTTTTTCTTCACGCACCCAGAAGTGAGGCCTGAAGCCAGGATCGTTATGTATGGAAGTTAATTCCTGGCTGACAATATACTGGATAATTTTTCCACGGTACAGATCATTCAGATCATTGATGCCAATCATTTCACTTTGCAGCATCAGCGTATTGGTAACCAAACCTGTATCCAGGAATTGCAGGCGTGGCCTTTTCCTGTAATTCACTGACAGTGGCGGCACAAGGCTTGTGCTGGGATAAACCAGCCTGATAATCCTTGCCATATCCAAGGCCCTGAGGGCTTCACCAACTTCGCGGGAACGGTAATTGGAATTTCCAAAACCTTCGAATTTTATTCTGTCAGTTTCTTTTGGAGCCGTCTCAATCACATGACGGATAACATTACGTTCACTATTACCAGTTGCATATTTCTCAATATCATCTTTGTAAGCCTGCCATAGTTCTTTATATAGGGGGTTCAAAGCTGCAATATTTTTGTTTTCAGCATAGTTTTTCACAATTTCAGGCATACCGCCAATTATCGCATACGTATGAAACAACTTCAACAAATGCTGATGGGCGAAGGCGGGAACCGGGATTTCATGAAAGACTTTCTGAGCTTCTTTATTGACAACCCCTAAAAACTCATCGAAATTCAACGGGTGAAGTACAAGGTACGAAAGCCTACCCACCGGAAATGAAGGTACTTTCTTTAAGGCAAATTCAAGCAATGAGCCTGCTGCAATAATAAAAAGTCCGGGTTTTTCTTCATAAAAGAAGCGTAGAAGGGATATGGCTTCAGGAGACTCCTGGATTTCATCAATGAAAAGCAAAGTAGGTTTATCACTGACCACTAATTGTTTGTGCAGATATATTGCGCTTAACAGTTCATCAATGTTATCGGAAAGGGAAAAAAGTTCTCGTTCAGCCTTTTTTTCAAGATTAAGTTCAATATACTGATCAAACTGTTTGGCAAATTGCCTGACCAGTGTTGTTTTTCCCACCTGTCGGGCGCCTCTTAGCAGTAGTGGCTTTCTGTTTTTCGATTGCTTCCACTCTTGTAGGGTTTTCAGGGCATTTCTGTATATTTCCATAACTCATTGTAATAAAGTAGGGGCAAATTTAAACATATTTTGTAACAAAGTGGAGGCAATTTAGCATTTTATTGTAACAAAGTAGGGGCAATTTTGATGATTTCTTGTAAAGAAGTGGGGGCAAATTCGGATGATTCTGATCTAAAAACTCCTGTTCTAACCGGGCTGCTCTCATGTTCGATAAATATTGAAACACCGAAAGGTGCTTCGCACACTTCCGGGCTTGCTCCCGGGATGGTCTCTGCTAACTGCCGGTGTTGCATGCATCTAACGATTCAGCAACCTGATTCATCAACAAGCTGTTCGTCAGTATATATCAGGTTCTTTCAATTAGTTAAGCGAGAATATTTTTGGTGAACCTTTAATTACTTTATAGGCCTGGGTTCTATTAACTCCGGTATTCTTACCAGGAAACTGCGGCTGCGAAAAACTATAAAGAGAGGTATAAGTAAAACACCCCGATTGAGATGGCGAAACTGATTATGGTCACAATGAGGCCTGTTTTCATGAACTCGAAGAATCCGATCGAAATGCCCTCGCGCTCAGCTGATTCAATAACGATAAGGTTAGCGATGGCGCCAATGATGGTGGCATTGCCTGCAAGGGTTGAAGCAGATGCGAGGCAGAGCCAGAGCAGATCGCTGTCAGCGGCTTTCATAAAAGGAAGCATGACAATGGTGTATGGCACATTGCTCACAATCTGTGTCAGGATCAGGCTTAGGGAATGGATGATGCCGATGCCGGCCATATCTTCGGAGAGAAGGTTTGCATCAATATACCGGCTCAACAAACCTGATTGTTCGATCCCTTCGACCACGATAAACAAAGAGGCGAAAAACAAAAGCAAAACCCAGTCAACTTTCTCAATCACCTTTGAAGGTTTGATTTTCCCGAACAACAAGATAAGCGCCCCGCCGATCAATGCAATGATGGGGATGGAAAGGTTCAGATGATGGCCGGTAAAAAAAAGCAGGATCACAAGAAGGAAAACGGGGACGGAACGCTTCATGGAACTGAAATGGTACTGAAAATCCCCGCCCTGAAAAACGATGGGGGTTTTTTTACGAAAAGACGCAGGGTAGATCAGGCGGACCACCCAAACGATAACAAACATACTTAATAAACTTACAGGCGCCAGCTTCCACAGGAATTCGGCGTAGGAAATGCCGGAATTGATTCCTATGAGCATATTCTGAGGATTTCCGGTAATGGCCATCACACTTCCGGCATTTGCGGCGAGGATTTCTGCAATCAGATAGGGAAGGGGGTTCAGCCCCGAGGCACGGCATATCATGATGATTACAGGCGTGAAAAGAAGCACCACAGCGTCGTTGACCAGAAAAGCACTTGCGATACCCGAAATAAAAGTGATGATGATCAGCAAACGCCATTGGTTGCGCGCATAAGCAATGGTTTTGCTGGCGATCAGCGAGAAAAAACCGTCAATTTGCAGTGTTGCGATGATGATCATCATCCCGAGCAAGAGGGCAATCGTGTCGAAATCAATGGCAAGGATGGCATCTTCAAAACTGAGCACACCAAAAACAATCATGGCCACAGCCCCGAAAAATGCCGCCGAAGGCCTGTCAATATTGACTTTGGGCAATCGGGTGAAAATAATCCCGATATAGGTGATGATGAAAATGATCAGCGCCGTGGTTTGCATCAAACAGGGTGTTTTTCACGGCGCTAAATTAGGACAAAATGATTCCGCTCTTATTTCTGCTTAAATCTTATTTCCCCATTTTGTGCAGTAAGTTCTATGCGGCTTTCTTTCGCGATGTTGCCGGCAAGTATTTCTTTTGAGAGTACATTCAGCACTTCACGCTGGATTACCCTTTTGAGCGGCCGTGCTCCGTATTGCGGGTCATAACCGAGGTCTGAAACCAGCTCAACTGCTGACTCATTGTAATCCAGCGTAATTCCATTGGCCAGAAGCATTTCTTTGACCCTGTCAAGCTGAAGTCTGACAATTCCGCTTATTTCTTTTCGCGTCAATGGTTTGAACATGATGATTTCATCAATCCGGTTCAGGAATTCCGGGCGAATGGTTCGCCTGAGCAAGCCAAATACTTCCAATCGGGCTTTTTCAATCTGTTCTTCCCGGTTGCTTTCGTTCATTTGCTCAAAGCGTTCCTGTATCAGGTGCGAGCCGATATTGGAAGTCATGATGATAATGCTGTTACGGAAATCGGCGGTGCGGCCTTTGTTGTCGGTGAGGCGGCCATCGTCAAGAACCTGCAGCAGGATGTTGAAAACATCGGGATGGGCTTTTTCAATTTCATCGAGAAGCACCACAGAGTAGGGGCGGCGTCGCACTTTTTCAGTCAGCTGGCCACCTTCATCATAGCCCACGTAACCCGGAGGCGCCCCCACCAGCCGCGATACAGCATGCCTTTCCTGGTATTCCGACATATCAATGCGAACCATGGCGTTCTCATCGTTAAAGAGGAATTCTGCCAAAGCCCTGGCCAGTTCTGTTTTTCCAACGCCTGTGGTTCCCATAAAGATGAATGAACCCACAGGCCGTTTGGCATCCTGCAAGCCGGCGCGGCTGCGGCGAATGGCGTCGGCCAATGCTTCAATGGCTTCATCCTGGCCTAAAACACGTTTGTGTAATTCGTCTTCAAGCTTGAGCAGTTTTTCGCGTTCGCTCTGCAGCATACGGCTTACGGGGATGCCTGTCCAGCGGGAGACAATCTCGGCAATTTCCTCCGAACCCACCTCTTCATTCACCATGGGGTCATCGCCCTGCAATTGCTGTAGTTTTGCATTCAGCTCCCCGAGTTGTTTCTCAGCATCTTTGATCCTTCCGTACCTGAGTTCGGCCACTTTTCCATAATTGCCTTCGCGTTCGGCCTGTTCGGCTTCGAATTTGAAATTCTCGATATTTTTCTTTTGCTGCTGGATGCTTTCAACTACTTCTTTTTCGGCCTGCCATTTGGCTTTCAGGGCATTCCGGTTCTCGTTCAGGTTGGCCAGTTCGCGGTTGAGCTGGGCCAGTTTCTCTTTATCGTTTTCGCGTTTGATGGCTTCGCGTTCAATTTCAAGCTGTTTAACCCGGCGTTCAACTTCATCAAGGGCTTCGGGTACCGAATTGATTTCAAGACGAAGCTTTGATGCGGCCTCATCAATCAGGTCAATGGCTTTATCGGGCAGGAAACGGTCGGTGATATAGCGTTGCGAAAGCTCTACTGCCGAAATGATTGCCTCGTCTTTGATGCGAACCTGATGGTGACTTTCATAGCGTTCCTTGAGGCCGCGCAGGATTGAAATGGCATCCAGGGTATCGGGTTCGTTGATCATCACAATCTGGAAGCGGCGTTCGAGCGCCTTGTCTTTTTCAAAATACTTCTGGTATTCCTTGAGGGTGGTGGCGCCAATGGCACGCAATTCGCCGCGGGCAAGCGCCGGTTTCAGGATATTTGCGGCATCCATGGCGCCCTCGCCGGCGCCGGCTCCAACCAGTGTATGGATCTCATCAATAAACATTACCACTTCGCCATCCGATGCAATCACTTCTTTTACGACGCTTTTGAGTCTTTCTTCAAATTCACCTTTATATTTTGCTCCTGCAATCAGGGTGCCCATGTCCAATGAGAATATCTGCTTGGTTTTCAGGTTTTCGGGTACATCGCCATTGATGATTCGGTGTGCCAGGCCTTCGGCAATGGCTGTTTTCCCAACCCCGGGCTCACCAATTAGTATGGGGTTGTTTTTCGTCCTGCGTGATAATATCTGCAATACACGGCGTATTTCCTCATCGCGGCCAATCACCGGATCGAGCTTACCTTGCCGGGCGAGTTCGTTGAGGTTACGGGCATAGCGGTTCAGCGCATTGTAAGTATCCTCGGCTGTCTGGCTTTTTACTGAATTTCCCTGGCGCAATTGTTTGATAGCCGCTTTCAGTTCTTTTTGATTCAAACCTTCTTCCTTCAGCATCGTGGCGGTGCGGTCAGAATTTTGAATCATGGCAAGCAGGATGTGCTCAATAGCAACGAATTCATCATTAAGTTCTTTTAAAAATGAGTTGGCTTTTACAAGGGTGTTTCTGGCATCGTTGCTGAAATAATACTCCCCTCCGCTCACCTTTGGCAGGCTGCGCAACATTTCATCGGTTCGCTGTACTATGCGCTCAGGGTTCGCATTTAACTTTTTCAGAAGAAAAGGCGCTACGTTGTCGTCCACACTCAATATTGCTTTGAGCAGGTGCACGTTTTCAATGGCCTGGTGCTGAAGTGCAGCGGCAATCTCCTGAGCCTTTTGTATGGCTTCCTGGGATTTTATGGTGAAGTTGTTCAAATTCATTTCTTTGGGTGTTATAGTGTTATTGTGTTAAAGTGTTCGGGTGTTCAGGTGTTCAGGTGTTTTGCCCTTCTGACCGCTTTTCTCGGTAAGAAGGGTAATTCAATTCAGAAACCGCTCAGTTAATTTCCAACAATCTTCTTGCTGGTTAAGCCAAAGAAGTGTTGGCTTGCGTAAGGATCAAAACTTGTTCCAACAGGTTTGGGTGCTGGAAATCATGAAATTAAGTCAGGCCAGGCAAAGAATTTTCTGACAATTTGGCGGAAAAGAAGGGGCTTTAATAAACCTCCGGAATAAAACTCTGATCAGCAAATGGGGTACGTACATATCCTTTGCCTTCGGGTCGTGCAGGAAGTTCAGTGATGGAAGGGGGCAGTTCCCTGTAAGGGATCATGTTTAAAAGATGATGGATGGTATTGAGCCGGGCACGGCGTTTATCATCGGCATTTACCACCCACCAGGGCGATTGTTTGGTATCGGTATAAGAGAACATTTCATCCTTTGCTTTGGAATATTCCACCCAGCGGCGTCGCGATTCAAGATCCATCGGACTTAGCTTCCAGATTTTTGTCGGATCCTTCAGCCGGCTCTGGAACCTGTTTTCCTGTTCTTCTTCACTTACCGAAAACCAATATTTTATCAGGATTATGCCGGAACGGATCAACATGCGTTCAAAGTTGGGGCAGGAGCGCAGAAATTCCCAGTATTCCTCGTCAGTGCAGTATCCCATTACCCGCTCCACGCCGGCACGGTTATACCAGCTGCGATCGAACAGTACCATTTCGCCGGCGGCCGGCAGATGGGGCGCATAACGCTGAAAATACCATTGCGTTTTTTCCTTTTCGGTGGGAACACCTAACGCTACCACGCGGCAAATACGGGGATTCAGTGGTTGTGTGATGCGTGCAATCACACCGCCTTTGCCCGCTGCATCGCGGCCTTCGAATATGATTACCACTTTTAGTCCCTGATCTTTGATCCAGTCCTGTAGCCTGACCAGTTCCACCTGTAGTTTGCCCAGCTCTTCTTTATAAAACTTACGGCCCAGTTTTTTTGAGTCAGAATTGTTTTCGTTATTGTCCATACGCAAATCTTAAATCCTAAATCTTAAATCCTAAATCTTAAATCTTAAATCTTAAATCTTCCGGCATTACTTCATCATATCATACTCTGACAGCAGAATATCCAGATTTTCAAATTTGTTGCGGTAATCTTCTATTGATTTCATAATGACTTCCTGCGCTTCGTCGGCATTGTAGGTATGTGTGATCTCGCAATCACGCGGGTTTCCCGGCAGGTCTTTATAAGTGAGAAAGTAATGCTTCAATCGTTGCACAACAGGCTCCGGTACTTCGGAAACGTCTCTGAAAAGGCCGTATACTGCATCGTCTTTTAACACTGCAATGATCTTGTCATCAGCCTGGTTGCCGTCAATCATACGGAACCCTCCGATAGGGATCGCGTGTACAAGGATATCACCGTGAGTGATTGATTTCTCAGCAAGTACGCATATATCAAGGGGATCACCATCACCAACAATATCGTTTCGGCCGGTTTTCTCTTTTGCAAATTCCGCGATTTTTTCTGCACAAAGTGTTTGTGGAATAAAACCGTAAAGCGCCGGCAGCACATTGGAGTATTTTTGCGGCCGGTCAATCCGGAGGTAGCCGCTTACTTTGTCTACCTCATATTTCACGGTATCGGTTGTAACCATTTCAATATAACAGGTAATGATCTCAGGCGCTTTTCGTCCGATCTCCACCCCATGCCAGGGATGCGACTTATATCTTAAGCCCATCAGCCTGCCGATTGGATCCATAATCCGGTTTCCCATAATCAGTTGTTTATTTGAGAACAAAAATAGTGATTCCTGATAGTAAATGTCAATAAAATCTGAAACCGGCATTTAAACCTGAATTCTCAGCAGAGGATTTAAGGTATGGTGTGTGTCACCATAATGTCCTTTTCCGGGTACTTAAGCCTTGCGAAAAGAACGGCTTAAAACTTGCGCGTTAGTTTTTTCCACGTTGCAAGAGGAATAAAGCAGTATTTTTTCGCATCTATCAAAGTGATTTTGTTTGTGCCGGAAATGGTATGCATCCCTTTTTTGAATTCCCAATGGTTTGCCGGAAGAAGTTCAAGTACCTCTTGTTCCGCAAACTGCCTGGTGTTTAACTTTAAAATTTGATTGATGATGATACTGCCTCCATAGGTTTTGCTGCAGTTCTGTGCCGGGCGGTAAAGCGTATCGCCCGAAATAAAGAGTTTGCCTGCCGAACGCGCCGACCTGACATTGGTTTTTACCGGATTGTTTTCGTGCCCGGAGTAAGGGCCGTTTATATTTTCAGCATAATAGATGTAAAGATTTTCTGATGGGTATCCTGCCTTGCTTCCAAAAAGCCACCAGTAACCGCCCCATCTGATGATGGCAGGATCAATAAGCGGGTGCTGAAGTATGTCGCATACTTTTTCAAAATGTGTTTCTGAACAATCCAGGCGATACAGCGATGTCCGGCCCGAGGCGCTGCTTTCCGGGATGCAGTATACTTCTGTTTCGTGTTCAAAAAGATAGGGGAAAGAAAGATGTGAGCCGGTGTTCAGAACTTCAACCCTGTTGTTGAAAAGCTTTGTTTCCTCAAGACTGATCTGCTCCAGGTGTGCGGCCATCTTTTTATAATCATAACTTTCAAACACCAGCCTGTTTACATCACCGAGGTTATAGGCAAAAGGATCTGCCTGGTATTTGCTTCCCCTGGGTTGTGGCAACCACCTGACTTTCTTTTTATAAACGTTCCAGTTGAAAGCAACTTTTTCCAGAGGGGCATCAATAAGGCCGATGTTCCAAACCTCAGCCAAAAGCAAATTCCTTGCATGATAAGCGATGCGGTTTCCCAGGAGCTTAAGCAAGAACCATAGCATTTTCAGGTTGCCCGGTATGCGGTAAACAGGGGCGCGGGTGGAACTTCCTGGGCCTTCGAGGTATCCTGAGTTTCCTTGTTCAATATCCTTGCAAACCTGAAGCACCCAGGGGATACTACCAGCATACACCCGGTTCAGATTCTCGGTATAAGAGTGGTTTATGGTTCCGAACCAGCCTTTGCGAAGGATAATGCCTGCATCAAGCTTTTCGTTTAATCGCTGAAGTATGGCGCCTGTTGATTTGTCGTTGCGGTAAATTTCCCAGAAACAGGGCGGTCCGCCGCGGTATTTTTTTTCATCGCCGTGATGAAACGACCAAACACCGAATTTTGCGGCATTCAGTATGCCGCCCCTGATGATGTTGAACCCAAAGCGCAATAAGAAATCCAGGTTCCGGGATTCAATGAACGCCACATCCTCTTCGTAAAAAAACTCGCTGAAATCAACTTTCCGTATTTTACAGATTTGTACAGGAACCTTTTCCAGCTCCCTGCGCATATCGGTTTCCTGCTTCATAGTGGGGTTAAAAATATAACGCTGGTGCAGGCGGTACAGCATGTTTTTCCAGGGATAATTCCTTAGCCTGGATCCAGGCGGCTGATCCGAAAGCTTTTCATCGCCCATGATTATTAAGGCGGGATGGTGCCCGTTGCTAATCAGAGTACGTATAATCTCAGCCTGCCATTGCTGAAACTGCATTGAATTGCATAAAATACCGAATCTTAATCCGCTTTTTCCAGCCATATACGTTACTTTGATTTTTTTAATGATTGAACGTATATATCCAGCAGTAAGCGTCCGACGCTTTCGTTGCTGAAACGCTGAACAGCAATCTCCCGCATAAGCCCCGGGTCAAAGCTGCTTTTCATGGCTATGGCTTCCACAATGCTATTTGCTATATCTTCATTGGCTGTGGATGGAATCATGATCCCAAGGCCCGATTCATATATTTCCGGGAAAATGCCCACCGGAGTGGAAATTACCGGAATACCGCAGGCGAAACTTTCGATCACCACTGTGCTGAAAGTTTCATAATGGCTTGTCTGGATCAGGAAATCGGATTGCTGAAGGGCTTCTGCCACTTCCGAAGCCTGAAGTAAACCGGAGAATACCACAGTCTGATCTTCAAAAAGGCCTAATGTTGCAGCAAGCTTCTCCATTTCCTGTTTGTCAGCCCCTTCGCCGACCAGTTGCAGGCTCACCTGATGCCCTTTATTCCGGACAATCCGGATTGCATTAAGCAAACCTGCGATATTCTTTGACCTATCCTCAAAACAACTGATATGGATCAGCCGTATTTTATCGGACGGTTTTTTTCCCGCAGATGGTTTGAATAAGCCGGTATCGGTAACATTTGGAACAGTGAAATAATTTTTATGATCCAGCCCTTTTTCCTGCATGGCCTGGCGCAGCGATGCGGAAACACACAGCAATGCTTCAGACTTTTTTAGCACAAGGCGTGTAATAGCATGCCTTACCAGTCCTTTGTAATTGTCATGCCCGGGAAAATACCGCGACCAGTGCTCAGAAACCAGGTAAGGAATACCACAGAACCACCTGAGTAACAGAGCCGGAATTCCCGGACGTGTAAGAACGTGCGCATGCGAAAGATGAGGTTTGCCCCGGTTCGAACGAATCAGGCGGTATCCTTTAATAAAAGCCTTCAGAAACCTGGCCGAATTCAAAATCTGATTTACCTGGCCTGACTTTGATGTGGCTTTTCGGATGTATATGGTATGGCAAAACACACCATTTTCAAGCTTTGTGTCCTCTGCGAACAGATCTTGCCGGTTTGTGGTAAAATGAAGATAAAGAACACTGTTGTCGCATCTGTTTGACAGGCTTTCGGCATGGTACTTCACAAAAAGGCCCGGCATCGGATCTTCGGCGTTCGGATACCAGCGGGGGATATGCAATATGTGAAGTTTTTCCGGATTTTCGTGCATGCCTGATGGATTCAGATATTGCTGTAAAAGTTTATCGTTTGCCAGTGTTTTAATAACCGAAAATTTCTTCCAGTGTCAGGTAATGGATTTCGCCATATTTTTCCAGCGTATCGATATCAAGCTCATCTTTCTTACCCAAAACCAGGATGTGGTAATTTCTGTCCTTAAGGTATTTTTCCTGAAACGCTTGCAGGACAGGGAATTCCATTTGCCTGACTTCATTGAAAATGTTTTTACGGATATCTTCCTGAAAGCCCATTTTTCTTGCCCGTTCGTAATTAAACAATATGCTTGTTTTGGTGATACGCTCCGTTCTGATTTTTTCTTCTATGGCTTCGCGGGAAATCAGGAAACTTCTTTCAGATTCCGGCATATTGTTGATCAGATCTGACATTCCATGCAAGGCTTCGGGCAATTTGTCGTTTTGGGTTCCTATGAAGGTAGTAATATGGTGGGCGCGGTCGGGTCGTGAAGGAGTTGAATACCTGGCATAAGCGCTGTAGGCCAGTCCTTTTGCCTCGCGAAGTTCCTGAAAAACAATGGAAGACATGCCCGATCCGAAATACTCATTGAATATGGAAATAACCGGGATGTTCGCAGGGTTATAATCATCGGTTTTTGAAAGCATGATGATCTCTACCTGTTTCATATCATAATCTACAACAAAAACCTTGTTTTGCTTTGTGTCAAGTTCTGTGAACAGCTTTTCGCCCGGCGCCGGCTTGAACTTTTTTGGAATCGGATGGTGTTTTACTAATTGCTTGCTCAGCGTTTCTTTTCCAAATGGTCCGTAATAGAGAACCCTGTGCTTTTGCTGGTTGAGGTTCCGGATGATTTCAACCAGCTCCGAGGGTTGAAGTTTGTTAAACTCCTCTGCGGTAATTATATTGGTATAGGGCGATGTGTTTCCATAAATTCCATAATTATAGAGTGCGCCCCATAAAATTGCTGATTTTGACAGTTTGTTGTCTGAGCGTCTTTTTAACACGTCTTCTACCAGGTTTTTATAAGCTTCCTCATTTGGCAGGGCATTTGCCAGCAGATGCTCAAACAGAATAAGCCCGTTTTCAAAATTCTCGCTCAGGCCTGTAAGGGTTACGAAAACCTGGTCTTCGCTGCTGGAAACATTGAAAGAACAGCCCGTTTTGTAAAACTCCTGTTGGATTTCGGCTGGCGAATATTGGGGTGTGCCCAGATATTGCAGATAGCTGAGGGCGATGCCAAGCCTTTTGTCGTGGTTATTGCCGATATCAAAAATGTAATAAAGGTTGAATATCTCATTTTCAGTATTTACTATATGATAGACCGGCACGCTGTTTTTAAGCGTAAAATGTTGAATGTCTTTTTTGTAGTCAATAAATACCGGGTCAATGGGTGGTACTTTGACCGCAAGGATTTCCCGCACAAAATCTGATTGCGCCTGCCGGTTTACTTCAATCGGGGTAATAGGGGGTTTGTCAACTTTTACGATGCTTGTGTCCGCACCTGTACGTTTGTATACCATTACGTAATTGTTGTTGTAATTCTCATTGGCGAATTTGACAATGTCGTCTTTTGTGATTTTTGATAAGCGGTTCAGACGATTGGCTACAAAAGAGTAGGGTACCTCCATAAGAAAAGCGTTAAGCATGGAATTAACCCTTGACCAATTGCTCTCGAACGAGCGCAACTCGCGCATTTTAAAGTCGTTGATAATTGCAGTTACCAGCCAGTCAGGAAAATCACCTTGTTTAACCAACTCAATTTGCGCTAATATCAGTTCCCCGACTTCTTCAAGGGTCTGACCCTGTTTTGGTGTTCCTGAGAAAATATGCGTACTGTAATCCTGCTTAATATAGGTAAAACTGTTTGCTGAGAGCACTTTTTGCGCCTGAACCAGGTTCAGGTCAATCAATCCGGCGGTGCGATTGCTTAATACCATGTTCATCAGGCTCATCAGGTCGGCGTCACGGCTTTCGTAACCTCCCAGCCGGAAACCGATACGCAGGCTTTCCGCATCCGGCCCGACCACTTCCTTAATTACAGGTTCTGTAATCGCCTCTTCAACCGGTACCTCAAAAGGTGTTAAAGGAACATATTCCATACCCCCGAATTTTTCATCAATCATTCTGATGGCTTCATCAGGATCAAACTCGCCGGACAGGGCAATGGCCATGTTATTGGGAACGTACCTGCTGCGGAAATATTCCTTCAGGCTCAGCAACGACGGGTTTTTCAGGTGTTCCTGCGATCCCAGCGTAGTCTGGGTGCCGTAGGTATGGTTCGGATACAATGTTGACATGAGGGCTTCCATCACTTTCCGCCCGTCATTGTCGAGGCTCATGTTTTTTTCTTCGTACACTGTTTCGAGTTCGGTGTGAAACAGCCTGAAAACCGGATTGCTGAAGCGGTCGGCTTCGATTGTCAGCCAGCGCTCCAGTTGGTTTGAAGGAATATCGTTGATGTAAACAGTTTGTTCAACACCCGTATATGCGTTTGTTCCCTTGGCGCCCAGGGCCGACATCATGATGTCGTATTCATTGGCAATGGCAAAGCGGGATGCAATGGTTGAAACACTATCAATGATGCGGTAAACGGCCAGGCGCTCCACTGGATTTACCAATTCCCTGTATACTTCAAAAAGGCTGTCAATCTGATTCAGGTAGTACGACTCAGCCTGAAAGTCAATCGTTCCGAAATTCCCGGTGCCTTTAAACATGAGATGTTCAAGGTAATGGCTGAGTCCAGTGTTGTCAGAAGGGTCGTGCTTGCTTCCGGTTCGCACGGCAATGGCTGTTTGAATGCGTGGAGCATTGCTGTAAACGCTCAAATAAACGGTTAATCCGTTTTCAAGAGTATAGATCCTGGCCTGAAGCGGGTCGCCCGGGATGCTTTTGTATTCATAAACCCGTTGCGCATATGTGCCTGCAACTGCCTGAATTGAGATCAGCAATGCAAGACCTGCAAATTGAGTGAATTTGTAAAAACGTTTCATTTGGTTTGATTTTGTTGACATAATAAACAGTTGCAAAAATAACACTCACATCAGGATTTGGGTTTAGCCGGTAATTAAAGCATGGTCAATTGCCGGTGTTGGCGCTCCTTTGCCCTGATTGCTGCTGTATCATCCGTTCAAGCGCCCGCATGTTGCTTCTGACGCCCGGAACACTTTCGTAATTTTCAATTCTTTGTAAGGCATCATAAGATTTCTGGTATTCACCCATTTGATAATAGGTTGCCGAAAGGTTAATGTAGGCCTCTGTATGTTGTGGTATGATCCGGATCACTTTCTCAAGACATTCTATAGCTTCTTCATACCTTCCCACGTGATAATAGGATTGCCCCATCCAGTTTATAATCCACATATTGTTTGGAAACTGTTTGATGGCTTTTTCGTAAGCAAGCACTGCTTCCTGGTGCCTGTTGAGTTTTGCAAGGGCCATACCCTCGTAATATTCAGGGGGATTGGAGAGAGGATCAAGGCTTTTAAACGGATTAACGGCCAAACGGGAAAAGTGAAGGTATGTTCTCCAGTCTTCTTTGTGCATTGCGGCAAGGGCTTTGTTCAGGTTTATTTCCTGTTTGGTGGTGCGATAACCAAATATACAACCAAAGGCTGAAATTAGGATTACGGGTGCCAGAACGTGCAATGAATTGATTTTAAATTCTTTTGAAGGACGTATGCTATGGTACATTACCGTTGAACCGGCAAAAATCAGTGCAAGGTAATTCTGGTGGTTGATCCGTTCATAAGGAAAACCGAAAAATGAAATAGCCAGGTAGCAGATGAGGCCCGCAAAGAAAAGCAGTGACAGGATTTTGTCTCCGGTCTTCTCACTTCGCCTGATCACAGTAATCTGGTAGTAGAAAGCAAAACCAAAAACTGCCAAATATAATAGAAAACCGATCAGTCCTTTTTCTGCGGCCACCCATAGGAAGTCGTTGTGAGGCTTGTCCCAGTTGAGCTGTGGTACCTGATCGAATTTCCCGTCAAAATAATAGGCTGCATGCAATCGCCAGTTGCCTGCGCCAACCCCGGTTATGGGATGATCTTTGATCAGGTTTATTGTAGATTTCCAGATATTTAAACGATGAATATTGTGCTGGGAACGTGTGTCGGTAATGGATCTGATTCGCCCGAAAAGCGATCGGTCGTCCTTAGGTTTCTCAAGACTGAAAATGATGGCCACTGCCAGGCCGCCGGCAAGCAAGCCCCCAAGGAGAATATTTCGAACCAAAAGCGGGAACTTCAGGGTTCTTGAATATAAAATAACCAAAATGGAGGTGAACAGAAAAGAAACGGCTAATCCTACCCAAACTGCCCGGGTTTGAACCAGAACAATCATAATGAGCAATAAAACTACAGTTATTATACCGGCAATCCTCCAATAATTCCTTAAGGCGTAAATGCCATAGCCAACAAAAGGCAGCATCAGCGCCAGGGCGGTTGAATATTCGTTTTTATGAAACATAAGGCCAAAAACCATGTATTCAACAGTGCGGCCGTCGGGCAATGTAGGCCTGACAGCATTAAATACATGGGTGTAATACTGCACAGCGCCAATGGACAACGCAATGGCAGCAGCAATAATTACGAATTTAGGCAGTATTTCTTTCCAGTTCTCTGTATGCCCGAAAACAATGGCAGCAATCCCGGCCGTTGAAAGCAGAATGAATGTGCGGATAATGTCGAAAAAGCTTTCCTTAAAATTAATAGCAAACAAGATGGATACAATCACAAGGCCGAGATAAGCAAGAAGCAAAGGAAATATATGTTGCCGGAGAATTGAAAAGCTGTATTGTCCTCGCTTTTTTAATGCAAACAGAAAAACGGCCATTACGCCGACAAACAGGCTCATGGCCATGGTTCGTGGCATAAGTGCCTGATCAAGTGTTTTTTGAACATGAAATACAGGAATAAATAAAATGATGAAGGCAGTGAGAAAATAGAAAGTAAACAATCCGGGTTTACCTGGTTCTGTTTTTTGTTTCTTTTTTAGAGGCTTCATAAGTGGTAGCTTATTGCTGGCGCAAATAATTTTCAAAAGTACTAAAAAATGATTGTCATCACTTTTGGTATTGCTGCCTTAGTTTTGGTGTTGAGCTAACTTGCAGGACATCAGTCTTATATGCTATCCCAATAACATTCACATTGTACCCGGGGCTGTTTATTCAGATTTAAACACTTAAAAATCAGATATTACTTCCTTGCTATTAGGGTCATCATTTTTTTATGGCAATGCAACCAAAACAGTCTTGCTCAACCGAAAAGAAGTCTATGGAATTATTTTTTATCTGAAAACTATTAAACCGAAAAAGTTTTATAGTTTTGTGCCGGATTACAAAAACGATGGATACAAAAGAAAAAATACTGCAATACGCCAGTCATAAGTTTTTGAGCATTGGCATCCGCAATGTTACAATGGATATGCTGGCATCGGAGCTGGCCATTTCAAAGAGGACCATTTATGAGTTGTTTGGCGACAAGGAAATGCTGGTGATAGAAAGCCTTCGCCATATGATACTGCAAAACAACAAACAACTTGTTAAGATCATCGAGAACACAGACAATGTGGTGGAGGCTGTTTTTTTGATTACAAGGCATCAGGAGAAAATGCGAAAAGATTATCCGGTTGTTTTTGTGGAGGACGTAAAAAAATACTTCCCGCTGGTAAACGCTTCCTTTTTTGCTTCAAAAAATGATCTCAAGAAGTTTTCAGTTTCCTACGTATTACTTGAAAAAGGAATGAAGGAAGGCGTTTTCCGAAGGGATCTGAAAACCGAACTGGTGGATCACTTTATACATGAGATTATCACCCTGGTTCACACGAGCGAGCGGATACGTTCATTCAATCCCTGCGATGCCGATGTGCTGAACAATATTTTCCTGCCCTATCTGCGTGGAATCTGCACTGCTAAGGGCCTTGAACTGATGGACCAATATTTCGAAGAAAAAAACAATTAATTATTTTAATATGAATGCGAAACTTATCGTACTGATCTTACTGTTTCTGTTGAAGATAGATACTCTGTCAGCTCAGGATAGGCTGGTACTTGATCTGCAAACGGCAAGGGAATATGCTTTGGAGCATAACAAAGCGATGAAAAATGCTGGTTTTGCAATCACAAAATCTGAATATGCCGTGCGCGAAGCCATTGCCAACGGTTTGCCTCAGGTTAATGCATCAGCCGATTATTCCAATGCCCTGGGCGCTGTAATTTCAATCCGATTTGCCGAGGGTATGCCGCCAACCGAAATTGACATTAAACCACAAAGCAACTTTTATTTTAATGTTGGTCAGTTGGTTTTCAGCGGAAATTATATTGTGGGCATACAGGCAGCCAGGCTCTACCGCGACCTCAGCAAATTAAACCATGAAAAAACAGGGCTGGAGGTAATTGCGCAGCTTACCGATGCTTATTACCTGGTGCTGATTTCAGGACAAATGAAGCATTTGCTTGAACAAAATCTTGAGAACCTCAGGGGTTTGTATAACAAAACTACTGTGCTTGAGCACGTTGGAATTATTGAAAAAACCGATCTTGATCAGCTTTGGATACAGGTAAACACACTGCAGAATGCGGTTACTTCATCGGAACGGCAGCTTGAACTGGCAACCAACCTGCTACGCCTGCAACTGGGAGCCGGTGTTGAAACCGAAATCGTCCTCACCCAAACACTTGATCAACTGATTGATGATGCCGGTTTTGAGAACTCTATCCTGCAGCAGTTCCACGCCAGCCAAACGGTTGATTACAGGATGATGCAGCATCAGGAAATGATCAGCGAGACCATGGTGAATATGCGAAGGGCCAATGCTTTGCCTACACTTTCGGCATTTTATCGCTATACCTACAAATTGCTTAAACCCGACTTCGATATGACCCCTGCCAATATGGTTGGCTTGCAGTTGAATATCCCGCTTTTCTCCAGCGGAGTGCGCTATTATCAGACCCGACAGGCAATTATTGACCTGAAAACGGTTCGCAATAATCTGGAACTGATTGACGACCAGTTGCAGATACAGGAAAAACAACTCCGTTTCAATTTTAACAATGCTATTGAAACATACAACAACCAGAAAAACAACGTGGAGGTTTCCCGACGTGTTTATCAGAGCCTCAAACTTAAATATGAGCAGGGTCTGATCTCCGGCCTTGACCTTATCGCAGCCGACAACAATTACCTGCGTGCCGAAACCGATTACATCTCAGCAAAAATGCAGGTGCTAAACTCAAGGCTGCAACTCGAAAAACTTTATGGTGAAATTAATTAACTTTCAATCCTTATATCCATGAAAAAACTACTGATCATAGCAATAACAACAACATTCATGGCAGTTTCATGCAATACTCCTGTGGAGCAGGGCTCCGGAGAAGGAACCACTGCGCGCATTGAACCTGTCAGAGTCATGAAACTCGATTATCAGACCATATCACGAACTGTTGAATACACATCAACATTGCAGGCATATGAGGACATCCATATTGCACCCGCTACGCCTGGCCGGATCGAGAATGTTTATGTTGAAGTGGGTTCCAGCGTTCGAAGGGGAGATGTGCTGGTGCAGATGGACCGCACTCAACTTCATCAGGCTGAGATTCAGCTCAGAACGCTGGAGGCTGATTTCAAACGACTTGACACGCTTCAAAAAGTAGGCAGCATATCGAAGCAGCAGTACGACCAGTTACAGGCACAACTTGAAATTGCACGGGCCAACGTTGATTTCCTGAGAGATAATAACCGGATTTTAGCGCCCTTTGATGGAGTTGTGTCAGGAAAGTATTTTGAGTCGGGTGAGATGTTTTCAGGCGCGCCAAACACGCCTGTAGGAAAGGCAGCGATTTTGTCTGTTGTTCAGATTAACCGCCTGAAGGCAATTGTTCCGGTTTCGGAAAGGTTTTTTCCGGTGATGAAAATGGGAATGGAAGCCGAAGTGATGTCAGACATTTATCCGGGTAAGATTTTTACCGGAAGAATTTATCGTATTCACCCCACGATTGATGCGGCAAGCCGGACTTTCAACGTGGAAATTGTCATCGAAAACCGGGAAGATGTTCTCAGGCCAGGAATGTTTACACGTGTTTCTTTTGATATTGAGCAGGTTCAGGCATTGGTTTTACCTGCTATTGCCGTTCTTAAACTGCAAGGATCAAACGACCGTTACCTGTTTGTAGAAGAGAACAACCTTGCCAGAAGGGTTGCTGTGAACATCGGCAATCGTTACGACGACAATGTGGAAGTAATATCTGAAGAACTTAAGCCCGGAAGCAATATTATAGTCAGCGGCCAGGCCAGACTAATTGACGGCATGGCGGTGGAGGTTGTGAGGTAGATTACTGGATACTGATTGTTTGGTTGCCTGCCTAAAGCACAAGCTATTGGGGAATGGCAGTTTGCTGTTTCAAAGAATGAAAGATTCAAAATAGATTCTTCTAAAATCGTTAATCTGAAATCTAAAATAAGGAGATGAGTATATATAAAAGCGCCGTTAATAAACCGGTAACAACCCTGATGGTTTTTGCTGCTGTGGTCGTAATGGGAATCTATACCTTTACCCGCATACCGGTTGACCTTTATCCCGAAATTGACCCGCCTTTCATTTCGGTGATGACTACCTATCCCGGGGCAAATGCCCTTGACGTTGAGGCAAATGTCACCAAACAGCTTGAGGATATATTTAATACAGTTACCAATGTGAAACAGGTAACCTCCATATCAAGCGATAATCTTTCGGTGATTAATCTTGAATTTGTATGGGAAGCCAACCTCGACGAAGCTACAAATGAAATCCGCGATCTGATTGACCGTGTTTACAGGTTTCTGCCCGATGGTGTTGACCGTCCAACGATTTTCAAATTCAACACCACTATGATGCCGATCGTTTTTTATGCTGTAACCGCAAAGGAAAGCTATCCCGGCCTCGATAAAATACTAGAAGAAAGGATCATCAATCCATTGAACCGGGTGGAAGGCGTGGGCTCGGTAGGGATGATTGGCTCACCCAGACGAATGGTTTATGTTGATGTGGATGCCCGTAAACTGGACGCCTACCATCTTACCATTGAACAGATCGGGAATGTGATTGCATCCGAAAACATGAATATGCCTTCAGGGAATATAAAGATGGGGCTATTCGATTATCAGTTGCGTATACAGGGTGAGTTTTCCGAAAGCAGCCAGCTAAACGATCTGGTGGTCGGGAATTACCGGGGCAACCTTGTTTATCTGAGCGATGTTGCCGTTGTAAAAGATTCGCTCAAAGACCTCTCAATTGAGGAACGCATCAGCGGTGAGCAGGGTTTGAGGATGTTTGTGATGAAACAATCTGGAGCGAATACCATTCAGGTAGCCCGCGACATCAGAAGCAACCTCGAGGTCCTGAAACGTGATTTGCCCAGCGATATACAGATTGAACTCATCATGGATACATCAGATTTTATCAAAGGTTCAATCAATAACCTCTCACGCACACTCATGTTTGCCTTTCTTTTTGTTGTGCTGGTGGTGCTGTTTTTCCTGGGTAAGTGGCGGGCCACATTCATTATTGTGCTCACCATTCCCATTTCTCTGATCGTAACATTTATTTACCTTTTCATTACCGGTAATTCGGTAAACGTAATCTCGCTCACCTCCATTGCCATAGCCATCGGGATGGTGGTGGACGATGCCATCGTGGTTCTGGAAAATATTTCGCGCCATATCGAACGTGGCAGCAGTCCGCGTGAAGCTGCCATTTATGCTACAAATGAGGTATGGCTGTCAGTAATTGTCACCACTTTGGTTATTGTTGCAGTGTTCTTCCCGCTCACGCTCGTTGGCGGCATAACCGGTGTAATGTTCAAGCAGCTGGGTTGGATTGTGACCATTACGGTATGTACCTCCACTCTGGCTGCCATTTCCTTAACCCCAATGCTGTCGTCGAGGCTGCTCAGGCTTAGCGAGAGAAGAAACAAAGCATCAAAATTCAGCTATGAGAAGACCATAGAGGTTTTCATTGGAAAGATGGAAGATATCTATGTGGGAACCCTTCGCTGGGCGCTCCGTCATAAAACATTTGTTGTGGTTCTGGCGCTTGCTATCTTCGGTTTCTCAATTTATTCGGTCAGGTTTATCGGAACCGATTTTATGCCCGAAACCGACGAATCACGGCTCATGGTGGCAGTGGAACTGCAAACAGGGACACGTGTGGAGGAAACCATGAATATTGCCAGGAGCATTGAGCAGATTGTTGAAGAACGTTATCCGGAAGTTATGGTAATGGCCGCCTCTTCAGGCTCTGATGATGAAGGGAGTATGTTCTCGTTGTTTACTACTACAGGTTCCAATATCATTAATATAATGATGCGCCTGAAAAATGTAAGTGAACGCGACAGGAGTATCTGGGAAATTGCCGATGATCTCAGGCAGCAGATTGCCAGATTTCCTGAAGTGGTAACCTACTCGGTGAATACAGGAGGTGCTGGAATGGGCGGTTCATCCAATACCGTGGATGTCGAGATCTATGGGTATGATTTTGATGTTACCAATCGCATAGCCGCTGATATCAGCGACAGGCTAAGCAATATTTCTGGCGCAGCAGAAATAAGCATCAGCCGTAAAAGGGACAAACCTGAGCTTCAGATCATTTTTGACCGCGAAAAACTGGCAACACACGGACTAAATACAACAATGGTTTCAGGTATGGTTCGGAACCGAATCAATGGAATGGTGGCTTCCCGGTTAAAGGAGGAGGGCGAAGAGTTTGAGATCAGGGTCCGGCTTGCAGAAGAATTCCGCAACTCAATATCAGATATTGAAAACCTTACCATTGTGAATCCAATGGGCAACAGGATCAAACTCAAGGAAATCGGTTATGTGGAGGAATACTGGGGCCCTCCGGCAATTCAGCATAAAAGCAAAGAACGTGTGGTCACAGTATCGGTGACACCCAGCGGGATTTCGCTTGGAGAGCTTGCAACCAGAATTAAGGCGGAAGTATCTGAAGTTGATGTTCCGCAGGAAGTTATGCTGGTTATAGGCGGCGCTTATCAGGAGCAGCAGGAAGCCTTTCAGGACCTGGCATTGCTGATGCTGATCAGCATAATCCTTGTTTTTATTGTTATGGCTTCGCAGTTTGAATCCTTCACCATGCCTTTTGTGATCATGTTTTCCATACCCTTTGCTTTTACCGGTGTAATTTTAGCCCTGTTTATAACTGGCACCACATTAAATGTGATTGCCGGGCTGGGAGCCGTTTTGCTTATTGGTATTGTGGTTAAAAACGGCATTGTATTAATTGATTTTACCAACCTGATGCGCGACCGTGGAATGCGTCTTTACGATGCCATTGCGGCAGCCGGTAAATCAAGGTTGAGGCCGGTTCTGATGACCGCAGCCACCACTACTCTTGGCATGCTTCCGCTTGCATTGAGCAGTGGCGAAGGTTCGGAAATATGGAGTCCGATGGGTATTGCTGTAATCGGCGGACTTGTCTTTTCCACCATCATAACCATGGTGCTGGTTCCGGTAATGTATGGCATACTTGCCAGATCCGGTGAGAGGGACAAAACCCAGAAATTGCGGAAAAAGTTCAGGTTTATGGACCAGTAGGGAATTTATGAATGACGAATTAACAAGATATAGAGATCATGAAAGCTGTTTTTATTGTATTTAATCAGGCACATACCGAGCGTGTGGAATATATGCTCGACCGTATGAATATCAGGGGTTTTACCTGGTGGAGCGATGTAAAGGGCCGCGGATCAGAAAAGGGCGAACCACGCATGGGAACCCATACCTGGCCGGAAATGAATTCGGCATTGCTTACCATTATCCCTGAAGGTATGGTGGATGAATTGCTTGATAACGTGAAGAAGCTTGATGCGATCAATCAGGAAATCGGGGTCAGGGCTTTTGTTTGGGAAATTACCCAATCCCTTTGAGGGCCTGGTTCTGCGCGATGAACAGCGCCATTAATCTGCGGAATTGCCTTCTATTGCATGCTTTGGGATTTCGCCTGTAAGACTTCTGTAGAATTCAACGATTGCACCGATCTGCTCATTATCCAATTCACGCCCAAGTTGAGCATAAGCCATGATACGCGTTGCTTCTGCCAGGCTCTCAACACTGCCGTCGTGAAAATAGGGAGCTGTCATTTCCACGTTACGCAGTCCGGGCGTTTTGAAAACATATTTATCGGCTTCGTTACCGGTAAGGCCTGCAACACCCGGATCGCGGAATTCCGATCCGGTTAGCTTATAATAAGGGCCATGAACCAGGCCAAAACGAAACATATTGTTGCCTCCCAGGCCGGGCCCGGAGTGGCAAACAATACATCCTGTGTCAATAAACAGCCTTAGCCCTTGTTTCTGAACATCACTCAAGGCATGTGCGGCCCCTTCTAGAAAAGCGTCAAAAGCCGCCGGGGTGGCCAGGGTTTCCTGAAAAGCGGCCAGCGCTTTTGCAAAATTGTCGAAAGTAACAGGTTGTGCTTCGCCTGGAAAAGCTTCGGAAAACATTTCCTGATATCCTGGCAAGCCTGCAAGAATGTCTTCAACATCTTTGGGTGAAGAAAGTCCCATTTCAATCGGATTCAGGGGAGGCCCTTTCGCCTGGTCTGTCAGGTCGGGTGAGCGGCCATCCCAGAACTGAGTAGCATGAAACCATGCATTTAGGGTGGTAGGACTGTTTCGTGTTCCCAGCGTGCCGTCAAATCCGGGCGAAACAGGAAGGTTGTCAACCCCGTAATGGTCAATCGGATGACAGGTGTTGCAACTCATCTCGCCGTTGGCCGAAATGGCCTTTTCAAAATAAAGTCTTTTGCCAAGAATTGCAATGGCAGTGTTCGGATCACCTGGTTCGGGTAAGGTTGAGAAATAGCGGTTTGCGCTGGCAATAAGCGCTTTGTCTTCTTCGCTGAGGACAATCTGAGCGCTTTGGCGTTGCATCTCTTTACAGCCGAAAAGAATAAAAAAGAAAACTACTGCTGTGGTAAATAAACTCCTCATAAGAAACCTGTATTTGGAACCAAAAATAACAATAATGCCGGATTTTAAGGCTGCAAAAATACCAGAGCAGGCATAATCAGGTATTGAATTGCGGAATTATTTTGTTATGTACAAATCTATGTATGCTGTTGCACTGCTTTCTGCTTGTCCTTAAAATTCATGAAATCAATCTTATAAATGATGCATTTCAACCTTATTTTGAACAAATATGAATTACGTGCCGCGTGCAGTATTTAATTTTTTTTATATACTTTAGCCCTGTACTTTTCGAAACAATTGGTTTTATGACAAAAAACTACCCAATTACCCTGCAAAAGCCCGGTTATTTTACCTTCTCCAATTTTTTTCATGTTGTTATGGTATTGATGTTTTTACTCAATGCCAAACCATTTTCTGCTTTCGGAGAAGGCAATAACCAAACCAAAGACCTAAGGCTGGGCCAAAGACTTTTTAAGGGCTTAATCCCGTTTGAAAGCGGAACATTCGATTGTTCTTCCTGTCATTATGTGACGATTCCTGAAGAAATTGACTGGAATCCATCGGCATATGACCTGGCCATTGCCTGGGTGGAAGATGGCGGAACGGACATATATAATATAATGAATAACCCAACCTCTGCACGCCTGATGGAGGAGCACATGGGAATGAGCATCACTCGTGAGGAGGAACGCCTGCTGCAGGTGTATCTGGCTCATGTGGCCGAAACCGGTCCAGGCGAATTAAAACCCTACCCGGTCCGTTTTTTCACTTTCTGGATTTTAGGCTTACTGATGGCGCTTGCAATGGTTGATCTGCTTTTTACCCGGAAGATTCCCTACCGCATTGTGCATGTGGCAATCCTGGTTGTTGGGCTGGGCGTTCATGGTAGCTTTGCCCATCAGGAGGCTGTTCGCGTAGGCCGCACACAGGGTTATGCACCCGATCAGCCCATAAAGTTTTCTCATAAAATCCATGCCGGCGATAACGAGATAGATTGCCGCTATTGTCATTTTACTGCTGACTTCAGTATTTCGGGTGGCATTCCTTCCAACAATGTTTGTCTGAATTGTCACGGTGTAATCCGCACCGGGACACTCAGCGGCAGCTTTGAAATCAATAAAATACACAGGGCCGAAAAAACCGGGAAGGCAATACGTTGGATTCGCATACACAAACTCCCTGATCATAGTTTTTTCAGCCATGCGCAGCATGTGAATGTGGCCGGGTTGGATTGCAGCGAATGCCATGGCGCCGTTGAGGAAATGCACATCCTGAAACAGGTTGAAGATCTCAGTATGGGCTGGTGCATCAACTGCCACCGCGACACAAAAGTGCCTTTCTTTGAAAACGAGTATTATAAATCATACAAGGCGCTCCATGACAAGGTAAAGTCAGGTGGCATTGACCCGGTAACCGCATCCCAGGTTGGCGGTTTGAATTGCATGAAATGTCATTATTAATCAGTGTTAAGTTTTGAATTGGTCAGAAATCCGAATTTTATGAATAAATACTGGAAAAGCCTCGATGAGTATCACGGAAAACCTGAAGCACCGGGGCAGGATGAAATAAACAATATATCGGCACTGGAAATGCTCGGCGACGGGATCTCCGATAACAAAGCCTCCCGCCGCGATTTTCTGAAATGGTGCGGTTTCAGTTTTATGAGCGCCGCCGTGCTTTCAGGCTGCGAGATTCCTGTTAAGAAAGCCATTCCCTATCTGAACCAACCCGAAGAAATTACCCCCGGAATGGCCTCATGGTATGCCACTTCATTTTATGATGGAAAGGATTTTTGCAGCGTTGTGGCAAAAGTCAGGGACGGAAGGCCAATTAAGATCGAGGGAAACGAACTGTCTATGCTTTCGCACGGTGGAACCCATGCCCGTGTGCAGGCGTCGGTGCTCAGCCTTTACGATACAGCCGGGCGCTACCACCACCCGTTTCATAAAGGGAAAAAAATCACATGGGAAAAATCTGATGCCGCGATCGTTGAAAAGCTTACAGAGGCCAATGGCGATATTGTTATCCTGACATCAACAGTTATCAGTCCAACCTCTGAAGAAGTTTTCAGAAGGTTCACAGCCAAATACCCGCAAACCCGCCACATAGCCTACGATGCTGTTTCTTATTCGGCCATACGCGAGGCCAACAGGCTTAGCTTTGGCCGTAACGAAATACCGTTTTATCGGTTTAACCGTGCTTCGCTCATCGTAGGTTTCAATGCCGATTTTCTTGCCAACTGGCTGATGCCAGTAACTTTCGCAAGGCAGTATTCAGAAACAAGAAGCATTTCAGAAGATAAGAAAACCATGTCGGTTCACCTGCAGTTTGAGAGCGCCATGTCAGTTACCGGCGCCAATGCCGATGAGCGGGTGATGATAAAACCACACGAAGAACTGGAAATATTACAGGGCGTTTACAGCGTTCTTTCCGGCGAGGCAAACAACAGTGGCAATCAACATGCAGATAAACTTGCCGCACAAATCAAAAAGCATGGCAATGGTGCATTGCTTGTTTCAGGAACCAATGATCTTAAGGTTCAGGCACTTGTAAACGCAATCAATTATATTGCAGGCAGTTACGGAACCACTATTGATTTTACCCATTCCCTGAACCTTTACCAGGGAAGCGACAGCGACCTTGTTCAGCTGATTACCGATATGGAAGCCGGAAAAATTAGTGCAATCATATTTGCCGATGCCAATCCTGTGTATGATTATCCGGGCGATACATTCAAAAAGGCGCTTTCCAAAGTTGAACTTACAGTTTCACTAACTTCCGCCCTGAATGAAACAGCTGAGGTATCGGATTACATTCTCCCCTCTCCGCATTATTTAGAATCATGGGACGATGTGTTGCCCGCACGCGGTTATTATGGAGTTGTCCAACCAGTAATCAGGCCTTTATTTGACACCAGACAAATGCAGGATACCTTATTGAAATGGGCGGGGAGTGAAATTGCATACAAGGACCTTTTGAAGGAATACTGGGAATCCGGGATTTATTCAATGCAGCGCAATTTCAACTCTTTCAGCGCATTCTGGCAGGATTGCCTGCAAAAGGGTGTTTTTGTTCCGGGAATTGAACCGGTGGGAAATCCGGTATTTAATGTCAATGCATTGGGGCGCGCCGGTGCTTTGGAAAGTGTAAGCAAACAAAGTACCTGGTTGCTGATTGCATATGAATCCACCGCCCTGGGCGATGGCCGTCATGCCAATAATCCCTGGTTACAGGAACTTCCCGATCCGCTTACCAAAGTTTGCTGGGATAATTTTGCGGCCATTTCGCCGGCAGATGCCAACAGGCTGAATTTAAGCGATGGGGATTTTATTCTTATTGACGAAAATTTTGAGATTCCGGTTGTGGTACAGCCCGGACAGGCCCCGCAAACCCTTGCGGTAGCAATGGGCTACGGCCGCAAACGCTCCGGCAAGGTAGCCGAGGGTGTCGGTGTAAATGTTTTTGATATGACCCTTTTTAGCAATGGGTTCCGGCAATATGCTGTTCCTACAGCTGAACCTCGTAAAATCAGGAGCAAGGCTTCCATGGCGTTCACACAAACACACCACAACATGGAAGGCCGTGCCATTGTGCGCGAATCGGTTCTGCCGGCATGGATTGATGATCCGGCATCGGGCAATGAGCTGCATAAGTATCATGAAAAACACAAGGTTACCTTATACCCCGATGTTGAGTTTGATGCCCATCACTGGGCTTTGGCAGTTGATTTGAACCGATGCACAGGTTGCAGTACCTGCGTTATTGCCTGCCAGGCCGAGAACAATGTGCCGGTGGTTGGCAAAACAGAGGTGCAACGTCGCCGAATCATGCACTGGATGCGCATTGACAGGTATTACAACGGCGATGCCGGCAACCCCCAGGTTGTTTTCCAGCCGCTGATGTGCCAGCACTGCGACAATGCTCCCTGCGAAAATGTATGTCCTGTAGCTGCCACCACTCACAGCGACGAAGGAATAAACCAGATTACCTACAACCGCTGCGTGGGCACCAAGTATTGCATGAACAACTGTCCCTACAAGGTTCGCCGGTTCAACTGGTTTGAATATGCCCGTAGCAAAAGGTTTGATTACCACATGAACGATGAAATAGGCCGACTGGTTCTGAACCCGGATGTTACGGTTCGGGAAAGGGGAGTGGTTGAAAAATGCTCATTTTGCATTCAGCGGATACAGGAAGAAAAACTAAGGGCCAAACTGGAAAACAGACAGATAAAAGATGGCGATGTAAAACCCGCATGTATGCAGTCGTGCCCGTCAAATGCACTTGTTTTCGGCGACCTGAACGACCCCGAAAGCGAAGTATCCAAACTTTTTAAAGATCCAAGGAATTACCATTTGCTTGAGGAGTTGCACACATTGCCCTCAGTAGGATACCTTACAAAGATTAGGAATATTGTTTAAGAAAGCACGAAGCACGAATCCTGACAGCTATCGGGATTCCTGCTTCGGATTTCGGATTTAAACAGGCAAACTGACAAACAAAGATAACAACAATGATTAGAAGTCATTTTAAAGGAGTACTGGTTGAGGGCAATAAATCCTACTCGGATGTTACCCGCGAAATTGCCGCCCCCACCGAAACAAAACCGGCAAAGTGGTGGTTTGCAGCCATGACGGTGGCTACCCTGGCCTTACTTGCCGGCGCCTGGGCCTTGTACCAGACATTTGCCTACGGACTCGGAACCTGGGGCATCAACAACTCTGTGGCCTGGGGCTGGGATATCATCAACTTTGTGTGGTGGATCGGTATTGGTCATGCTGGCACGGCATTCACGATTTTTCTGCTGATCTTCAGGCAGAAGTGGGCAAGTTCGATAAACCGGACGGCTGAGGCAATGACAGTTTTCGCAGTGCTTTGCGCGGCTTTGTTCCCCCTCTTGCATATGGGGCGACCCTGGCTTGCATTTTACATTTTACCTTATCCCAACACCCGCGGGCCGCTGTGGTTGAACTATAACTCCCCATTGTTCTGGGATGTGCTTGCCATCAGTACTTATCTGCTAACATCTATTACACTGTGGTATCTCGGTATGATTCCCGATCTGGCCACCATCCGCGACCGGACTAAAAACAATATCAAAAAGGCGATTTATGGATTTTTTGCCATGGGTTGGAGCGGCTCTGCGCATCAATTCAACAGGTATGAATCTGTGTCAAGAATCCTTGGCGGGCTGGCAGCACCACTGGTAATTTCAGTACACTCCATTGTGGCACTCGACTTTGCCGTTTCCGTGATCCCGGGCTGGCATACAACCATATTTCCACCCTACTTCTTTGTAGGCGCCATCTTTTCGGGTTTTGCCATGGTGCTCACCATCATGATCTTGTTCAGAAAAGCATTTAATATCAGAGACTTCGTCACAAACAAGCACCTTGACTTTATTGCCAGGGTGCTTAAGTACGGTAGTTTGATCATAGGTTCTGCCTATTTGATGGAAATGTTTATTGCCTGGTATTCGGGCGTGGAATATGAAATGTACACCTTTTTGAACGCAAGGGCCACCGGAACATTCGCCCTTGGGTTCTGGATCATGGTGGTTTGCAACGCCGTGCTGCCGCAGTTATTCTGGTTCAAAAAGGTCAGAACAAGTATTGCAGCTTTGTTCATCATTTCAATATTTATCAATATTGGCATGTGGTACGAACGCTTTGTGATCCTTGTTTCGTCGCTGGCGCAGGATTTTCTGCCTTCCAGTTGGGTAAGTTACCAGCCCACAATGGTTGATATTGGATTGTATGTCGGAACCTTTGGCTTGTTCATGGCGGGCATGCTGATGTTTGTGCGTTATGTTCCGATCATTGCCATTTTTGAAGTAAAGGGCATCAGTAAACTGGGTTACGAAAAGAAAAAGTAAATGGAGGTTTTATGAGCCAAAAGCAGATCATAGGCGTTTTCGATGATGAGAGCCTCGTGGTAAACGCCATTAAGAAATTACAGGAACGCAAAATTTCGGTTAAAGATGTTTACGGTCCTTATGCCAGCCACGATATTCTTTCCCTGGTTACCAAACCATCACGATTGCCACACCTTGCATTCCTGTTTGGGGCTGGTACGGTGATCGGGACTTTTGCTTTTCTGTATTACACGGCGGTGATTGATTATCCGCTTAGCTACGGGGGCAAACCGATTTTTTCATTCCCACCTATGGTGGTGGTTATCTATCTGGCAACCATATTGCTTACAGGTACCTTGTCGGTTTTCACTTTTCTGGGTATCTCAGAACTTTATCCCGGAAAGAAAGCCGAAATGCCCGGCGAGGGCGTGACTGACGACAGGTTTTATCTCATCGCCGAAGATTATGACGATACGGAAACAACTTCCGCAAAGCTTATGAAAGAAAGCGGAGCCTTAGAGGTGAAACAAAAAGAGTAATTATTATTTAGATTTCCAATTATTCTATATACAAATGAAAATGAAGAAATTACGCCAAAGAATAGTCGGGAAAGGACTTATTCTTATGTTCTTTTCGATGCTGCTCTTCACTTCCTGCGATTTGAGCCGAAACGATAAAGGATATGATTATTTCCCCGGCATGTTTTATTCAGCCGCTTATAAAACCTATACCAGCCATCCGGTTCTTGAAGACGGTAAAACCATGCTTGAGCCGCCCGATGGATCGGTGCCCCGGGGGTTCGAACCTTATGCATATGACAATTCCTTTGAAGGTCGCGAAATGGCTGGCAAAAAGCTTGCAAACCCATATGTTGTGGGTGCGCAGTTGATTACCGAAGGAAAAAGCCAGTATGAGATTTTCTGCATTCACTGCCATGGAGCTGGCGGGCAGGGCGATGGCATACTCATTACATCCGGCAAATACCCGATCCGCCCTGCATCTTTGGTGAGTGATGAGATCAAACAAAAACCGGCAGGAGAAATTTTTCATGTGATTACCCGGGGCTGGGGTGTGATGGGGGCGCATGCTTCCCTGATCAGGCCCGAAGATCGCTGGAAAATTGTTACTTATATTGAGGAAGTGCTTCAACAACAATAAAAAGCATTAGCTATGGAGTTGAAATTTGAATACAAACGCAGATGGCGGATCTTATTCGCTGCTTTATTTGTGATTGGCCTGGCAGGTATTGTTTTCGGAATGGTGAACCAACCCGGCAGAACCTGGGCAAATATCCTGCTGAACAATTACCTGTTCATAATGCTTTCAATCGGCGCACTGTTTTTCTATGCCGTGCAGTATATTACCAACTCGGGCTGGTCGGCCTTGTTCAAGCGCGTACCAATGGCGGCGGGCATCTGGCTGCCGGTTGGCTTAATGCTGATGCTGGTGTTTAATTTTGGCATGAACCACATTTATGAATGGACTGACCCCAAAGCCGTGGCTTACGACAAGTTGCTGCAGCACAAGGCTCCATACCTGAATATTCCTTTTTTCTATGCCAGGGTGGTTGTTTACTTCGTGCTTTGGCTTGGGCTGGCCTGGTGGATGCGAAAACTATCCTTAAAAGAAGATGCCGGAGGAACCATCAATGTTAATAAACACATCAAAGCGTCAGGCGCCTTTGTTTTTGCCATTGTGTTCACATTCACCATGGCTTCCGTTGACTGGATCATGAGCATTGATGCCCATTGGTTCAGTACTTTATTCGGATTGAAAAATTTGCTGGCAACAATCTATTATGCCGTTGCTTTTATGGTCCTGCTCATTTTCTGGCTGCAGAAACAGGGATATTTCATGGAGATGAACGAGGCCCACCGTCACGATTTTGCAAGATATCTTTTCAGACTGAGCATTGTTTGGGGTTACCTGTGGTTTACCCAGTTTCTGATCATCTGGTATGCAAACATTCCGGAAGCCACCATGTATTATATGCCTCGTGTTCAGGGAGAATGGAGTACATTGTTTTATATTGAGTTTGCCATTAACTTTGCAATTCCGTTCCTCGCACTGATGAACGATCAGTTTGCCCGGACAAAAATTGTGATGATAGTGATGAGCCTGCTGCTATTGGTGGGTATGTGGATTAGCCTCTTTGTGCAGATCATGCCCGGAAGCATCAAAACCCTTCAGTTTGGCTGGATTGAAATTTTGAGTTTTATAGGATTTCTTGGACTTTACATGTATTTTGTTTTCAGTCATTTAAGTAAAGTGCCACTGATACCGGTGAATCATCCTTATCTTGAGGAAAGTAAACACCGGCATTTGTAGAAGCAGATTGAGAATGGAAACGTGATGATTAATCAGGAAATAGTTGCTGAATAATTATTTTGTTAACACTGATCAACAACAAAATTACTGATATGTATAAATTACTTTTATTTCTTTTAATGATCAGCCTGGGGCTTATGGCGCAGAACAACAGGGTGTTCGACGATTTGCGCGAACCGGAAATAGGTGTTGTTGAAAAACTTGATACCTATATTTCGGAAGATATCATGGTGATTGACGAAAACAAACAACCTGTACAATTGCTTTCGCTGATTGATAAGCCTACTATCCTGAACCTGGTGTATTACCGCTGCCCGGGTATTTGCAGCCCTATCATGGAATCGCTTGCCAATGTTGTTGACCGCACCGACATGACCATAGGCGTAGATTTCCAGATTCTTACGGTAAGTTTCGATCCCACTGAAGGCACCGAACTGGCACAACAAAAGCGCAACAACTATTTCTATCTCATCAAACGGGAGTTCGACCCCGATGGCTGGCGTTTTTTTACTGCCGACAGCGCCAGCGCCCGCAACCTCACTGATCAGGTTGGGTTCAGATATAAAAAGGTTGGGTTCGATTATATTCATACGGCCACCATCATTATCCTGAGCCCTGATGGAAAAATTACGCGTTATCTGCAAGGGGTGTATTATCTGCTCTTTGATGTTAAAATGGCTGTAATTGAGGCGGCCCAGGGCAAGTCGGGTCCGTCAATTTCGCGCGTGCTTGCTTATTGCTATTCCTTTGATCCGGCTGGGCAACGCTATGTATTTGATATTACCAAAATTGCTGGAACTATCATCCTCTTTTTCGGGGTGGTAATTTTCCTGTTTCTGGTTATACGTTACAGAACAAAGAAATCTATTCCTAAAGAAGCATAAATTATGAGCGAGAGCATTTCATCACAGCACAATGTGAGTTACCTCGAATACCAGGGCAAATTCAAGGGGATTTTTGCCTGGATTTTCTCCACCGACCATAAACGCATTGGTCTCCTGTACCTTTACACGATCATGGGATTTTTTGTGGTCGGAGCCATTTTAGGCCTGTTAATGAAACTGGAACTGATAGCGCCAGGTAAAACGATTATGGGGCCGCAGGCCTACAACAGTTTCTTTACCCTGCACGGCATCATCATGATCTTTGTGATTGTGATTCCGGGATTGCCGGCCGTATTCGGGAACTTTTTCCTGCCCATCATGATAGGCGCAAAAGATGTTGCCTTTCCAAAACTGAATCTTGCCTCGTGGTACTTTTATGTGATCGGCATTATTGTGGTTTTGTTTTCCCAGTTTACGGGCGGAGGGCCTCCTGATACAGGCTGGACTTTTTATGCGCCATATAGTTTTCAAACCCAAACCAATGTGTTGCCCGCAGTTACAGGAGCATTTATCATGGGCTTTTCCTCAATTGCAACGGGCATCAACTTTATTGTAACCATTCACAGAATGCGTGCTCCGGGTATGACCTGGTTCAAAATGCCACTATTCCCCTGGGCGCTTTACGCAACAGCATGGATCCAACTGCTTGCTACACCCATCATCGGCATAACCTTGCTGCTGATCATAGCCGAACGTACAATGGGTATCGGTGTTTTTGATCCCGCTCTGGGTGGCGACCCGATTCTTTACCAGCACCTGTTCTGGATTTATTCTCATCCGGCAGTCTACATCATGATTTTACCGGCCATGGGGGTAATTTCGGAGATCATCCCCACATTTGCCCGCAAAACAATATTCGGTTACAAAGTGATTGTGCTTTCGTCTCTGGCCATTGCTTTTGTAGGGTATTTTGTCTGGGGGCACCACATGTTTACAAGCGGCATGAGTGGAAGAGCGCTTTACACCTTCTCATTCCTTACGTTTATTGTTGCCATTCCCAGCGCTATCAAAGTGTTTAACTGGGTGAGCACCATGCACAAAGGCTCACTCAACATGAAAACGCCGTTTTACTGGGCCGTATCATTCATTTTTGTCTTCATGATTGGCGGTCTTACGGGTTTGGTGCTCGGATCACTGGCAACCAATGTGCATGTGCATGACACCCATTTTGTGGTTGCACACTTCCACTACATAGTTTTTGGCGGGGTTGGATTTGCCTTCCTCGGAGCCATGCACTACTGGTTTCCTAAAATATTCGGAAGAATGTATGATGCATCCTGGGCGAATATTGGCTGGCTGATCTTTTTTATCGGTTTCAACACACTGTATCTGCCGATGTTTTACCTTGGAATTCAAGGCATGCCCCGTCGTTATTATGATTATCTTCCTGATTTTCACGCAGGCAACATCATTTCATCACTGGGAGCGCTTGTGCTGATCACCGGAGCTTTGATCATTATTGTGAACCTGATTCGAGGCGCCAGATACGGGACGAAAACCAGCGAAATGAACACCTGGGGAGGCAAAACACTGGAATGGACTGTTCCCACTCCACCACCTCATGAGAACTTTGATGAGATTCCAACTGTAACAAAAGGGCCTTACGATTACAATTAAAAGCATTTTATCAATGAGTACAAACGTATCGCATTCTCACGGACACGACGAACACGAAGCATCAAAGTTTGGGATGTGGCTGTTTATTTTTACCGAACTGCTCTTGTTTGGCGGGCTTTTCATTGTTTATGCCGTTTACCGCTATCGCAATCCGGTGGCTTTTCAGCTTGCCGGCGAAGAACTCGATGTTTTTATCGGAACCATAAATACAGTAATTCTGCTGGTAAGCAGTATGACCATGGCAATGTCAATTACTGCCATACAGAAAAACAACCGCAGGATGGCAATATTAATGCTGGGCGTAACCATATTTCTGGCTGTTGTGTTTCTGGTGAACAAGTATTTTGAATGGGGCGCTAAAATATCCTATGGTTTTTTCCCTGACACGTCCACATTGCACGAATTGGGCCAGGGTACAATTCTGTTTTTCGGCCTGTATTTTGTCATGACTGGCCTGCATGCCCTGCATATTCTTATTGGTGTGGCGTTGCTTGGATACATTCTTTTCAAAGTTCAGAAGAACCATATTCACAGCCGAAACTATTATCTTCTGGAAAATGGTGGCCTGTATTGGCATTTGGTTGACCTGATCTGGATTTTCCTTTTTCCATTGTTTTATCTGATACATTAATACCGAAGGTTATGAGCGAACACAAACAACATATCAGCGGATACGGGTCGCACCTTGCGGTACTCGCCGTTTTATTGGTGCTAACGGCTGTAACCGTTGGCATAACCCGTTTTGAACTGGGACCCTACAACACAAGCGCAGCCATGCTGATAGCCGGGTTCAAAGCTTTTGTTGTCCTGGCCTATTTTATGCATTTGAAATTTGAAAGCAGCTTTTATAAAATTATGGTAACTCTGGTTATCGCAATTTTTCTGCTGGTTCTTTTTGTAACGTTCTTTGATTACTGGTTCAGAACCTGATGGGGAGAGTAAAATTCAAAATCCAAAGTCCAAGGTCCAAAATTCAAAGTTGATAGAAAATATTAAGATGTTTTGGATAATTTATAAGCGAGATTTTGGATTTTGAGACTTGTGGTTGGGATTTCTTGTTCTGAACTGGCTTTAAAAACTAAAAATTAATTTATACAAGATATGTTTTCAGGAGCATCTACATTTGTTGAAGGCGTTGACACTGCCTTTGCTGTCATCCTTGGCATCGCCTTTTTCTTTCTGATTGGTATCACAGCAGTGATGATACTGTTTCTCTACAGGTACAATGAGAAAAAGCATCCCAAAGCGGTTCAGATAGAAGGGAGTACCAAGCTTGAAATCATCTGGACTGTTGTGCCGCTTATACTTGTGCTTGCCATGTTTTATTATGGCTGGGCAGGTTGGATCAGTATGAAAAAACCACCGGAAGATGCCATGGAAGTCACCGTAAATGCCCGTATGTGGAATTTCTCATTCAGATATGAGAACGGAAGGGTTACTGACAGGCTTTACGTACCTGTGAACCAGCCCGTCAAGCTTAATTTAAGGGCCGTGGACGTTCTGCATTCGCTTTATATTCCTGCATTCCGGCTCAAGGAAGACATGGTTCCGGGCCTGGAAAACAACCGCGCATGGTTTGAAGCAACAAAAGAAGGCACTTACAGTCTGTTCTGCACTGAGTACTGTGGTTTACAACACTCTTTTATGTATACCGACGTGGTAGTCATGTCGCAGGAGGCTTTTGAAGAATGGTATGCTGATACAACCGGATTGATTCCCGTTATAACCGCTGAAACCAACCTTGCTCTCATTGGCCGGCAGGTAACAGAACGTTATGGTTGCATTGCCTGCCACTCGCTGGATGGTTCGCGCCTGGTTGGCCCCAGCTTCAAAGGAATTTGGGGTCAGACCCACACTGTAGTTACCGACGGACGTGAACGCGATGTACTGGTTGACGAAGACTACATCCGCAGATCAATATACGAACCCGACGCTGACCTGGTAAAAGGCTACCGCCGCGGTCAGATGATTTCCTACAAGAATGAGATCAGTGAAGAAGAGATCGGGTTGATCATTGAATTTCTGAAAACTTTGTAATGATTGTAAAAACAACGCACAGTAGTGTTCACGACTGGCTTGTGCTTTGTAAACTCAACATCACCCTGCCGGTAACCCTTACTGCATTTACCGGCTTTGTGTTGTTTAAGGAGGAACTCTCAGCGGTTGCTTTTTTTGTTTGCGCCGGAGTTTTACTGCTGGCATCAGCCGCTTCAATCATCAATCATATTTTGGAACTTAAAACTGATGCGTTGATGCCCAGGACGAGCAGCCGTCCGCTTGCCGCAGGCAGAATCGGCGTTTTCAGTGCATCACTCGTATCACTGATTCTCGGGTGTTTAGGATTACTTCTATTGATCAGAACCGGAATTATACCGCTGGCGCTGGGGCTTTTTAATATATTCTGGTATACGATTGTTTACACACAACTAAAGAAAATTACTGCATTTGCAGTTGTTCCGGGCTCTCTGGTCGGAGCAATTCCACCGATTATTGGCTGGACCGCAGCGGGTGGAGCTGTTTTTGATAAACAGATCATTTTGGTTGCATTCTTTTTCTTTATTGGTCAGATCCCGCATTTCTGGCTGCTGGTGATGCGCTATGGAAAGGATTACGAAACCGCAGGGCTGCCAAGTTTAAGTGCGCTGCTCACTGATGCCCAGCTTAAAAACTTAACTCTCATCTGGGTGGCTGCTACAGCTATGGCTGCGGTCCTGCTGATCGTTTTTGGAATATTTCAAACTTTGCCTGCAACCATAGCAGTTTTTCTTATGGCATTGCTGTTACTTTTTGCGTTTCGAAAATGGGTTGGGGTCAGTAAGCTTCCTGATCCAAAACCCGCTTTCATTGTGATTAATCTGTTTTTTTTGGGGATGATGCTGGCTTTGATCGCAGAAGCCTTGTTGTAATTGGGATGTTTGTGGAACAAAACCTGAAAATGCGGCCGAAGACAATTTGATCCTTGTCCTTGATCAGTCGGATAATGCCGACGGCAATAATTTTATTGCTGATAACAACTTCTTTCGGAATTAGTCATTCCCGTTGGCTGAAGCCAACGGCTTGCCACTTTCCCGGTATTTTTGGCTTTAGCCACATAAAAACAGGCGCTATTTCCGTTTCCCCTGTCAAACCCTATCTTTGCACAAAATTCCTACCATTGAAAAAAGAAAGAGAAGTTCTCAGGCTAATCGCCAAAACCACCGCCGGCCTTGAAAACGTACTTGCTGATGAGTTAAATGCGCTTGGCGCTCAGAAAATCGAAGTCATGACAAGGGCAGTTGGTTTTGATGCTGATAAAAAGCTAATGTACAAGGTTAACTACTGCCTGCGCACTGCAATTCAGGTTCTTATGCAGATTACAAGCTTTAAAGCCGGTGATGAACAAGAACTGTATAATCAGGTTTATAAAATCAACTGGCAAAAGTATCTTGAAGTTGATAAAACCTTTGCTATAGACGCAGTTGTGAGTGGCGGCCGGTTTACACACTCGCAGTTTGTTGCCTTTAAGGCCAAAGATGCCATCGCCGATCATTTCCGCGATCGCTTGGGCAAACGCCCTTCGGTGGACACACACAATCCTTATCTGCGGATCAACCTGCATATCAGCAATGATCTGGTAAACCTTTCATTCAACACCTCAGGTGATTCTCTTCACAAACGTGGCTACCGCGAAATAGTGGACAAGGCTCCAATCAACGAAGTGCTGGCCGCCGGACTGATCATGCTTAGCGGCTGGAAAGGAGATTCACATTTTGTTGATAGTATGTGCGGTTCGGCCACCCTTCCTATTGAAGCTGCAATGATTGCCATGAAAATTCCGGCAGGTTATTACCGGAAAAGTTATGGTTTTATGAACTGGCAGGATTTTGAACCGGAATTATGGCAAGAGGTCATGCAGGAATCTGATGGTCTGATATGCGATTTTGATCATGAGATCATTGGTTCCGACCGTTCTTTAAAAGCCATTGAAATCGCCCGCCAGAATGTTCGTAAAGCTCATTTGCATAAGGATATTCGCATTATTAAAAAAATCATGGAGGAATTCATTCCGCCGAAAGCGCCCGGGCTCCTTATTATCAACCCTCCTTACGGCGAGCGATTAGAGGAAAAAGACATCAAATCGTTATATTCATCCATTGGCGACAGCCTCAAAAGAAACTTCAAAGGTTTTCAAGCCTGGATCATCAGCAGCGATTTTCATGCTCTGAAACACATAGGGCTTAAGCCTTCTAAAAAAATCACCCTCTTCAACGGCCCCCTGGAATGCCGCTTTGTTTGCTTTGATATTTTCTCCGGAAGCCACAAAGAAATGAAGAGAAGAGAAAGTGATCAATCCTCTGTGTAAGGGAGAATGGCATATAGGTGATTAGCTTGCTACCACTTATTTGCAGGGCGAAACAACCCAGTTTATCTCCTTTCGATTACCCACAGACAGATCAGGCTCCGCATAAAAACATTTTTTGTGGATTTTAGGTTAATATACAAATATTTATATATTTGTCTTTAAAAACCAGATAATATGCGTGGAAGAATCAGAACACCTAATCTTGCTTTGCTTTATCAGGCTGCTGCAAAAAGGTACGGCGACATGCCTGCTTTTGCCATAAGGGACAGTGTACTTAAATGGACTCCCGTTTCCTACCAGCAGGCTTATGTGCAAGGGCTTGAACTTGCTACCGGCCTCATTGAGCTTGGCGTTGCAGCCCGTGATCATGTTGGCCTCTTTGGCGATAACCGTTATGAATGGATTCTATCCGACTATGCCGTTCAGTTTTGCGGGGCAGCCGATGTTCCCCGCGGGCGTGATGTTACCGACGAAGAATTGGTTTATATCATAGACCATGCCGGCATCCAGGTAACTTTTGTTGAAACCGGAGAATTGCAGAAGCGGGTTCTTTCACTCAGAAAAAGATTACCGGCTTTGCGTGAGATTATTTTGCTGGATCCAAAAGCAGAAGCTGCACCTGGTGTTCGCCGGTTGCAGGAAGTTTGTGAGTTGGGTGCAAAACTAAGGTCAGCAGGAGACAGGCGTGCCGAAAAACGGGTAGAAGGCATTCAGCCCGACGACCTTTTTACTCTGATTTATACATCAGGCACTACCGGCAAACCCAAAGGCGTGATGCTGACCCATGCCAACATGGCTTCTCAGATAAGCAATTTGCCAGGGTTTCATACCTGCAACGACCGCGTTCTGTCAGTACTGCCGATCTGGCACATTTTTGAGCGTGTCATGGAAATGTACACCATCGCTTTTGGCGGCTGTACCTATTATTCCAGCATTCAAACCCTGGCCGATGACATGAAAAACGTTGAGCCTACTTTTATGGCATCAGCCCCACGGCTTTGGGAGAAATTACATGAGCGTATTATGCGAAACGTTAAAGCCTCCCACCCTATGCGCAGGCTTCTGTTCCGGATCGCATATTTTCTGGCAAAACACTATAATAGCTCGGAGTACTTTATCTCAGGAAAAAATTTGAAAACCCGGCATCAGCCACTCTGGGAATATGTTGTTTTACTACCTTTTCACGTATTACGCTGGATCGTTGTGCTGCCCTGGTATGGATTTTTTAATGCTGCAGTGCTTGAGCGTATCAGGCTGGGAGCCGGAGGTTCACTCAAAGCTACCATTTCAGGTGGTGGCGCATTGCCCATTCATATTGACAGATTTTTCAACAACGTGGGCATTCCGGTTCTGGAAGGATACGGCATGACTGAAACCTCACCGGTTATCTCCGTAAGGTCAATTCTTAATCTTGTTGTAGGAACCGTTGGGCCGCCGCTTCGTGAAACCGAACTGAAAATTGTAGACCCTGAAACTGGCGAAACACTCTACCCCAACAGCGCCTTGCCTGATAATGGAAGAATGATGCGTGGCGAAATATGGGTTAAAGGCCCTCAGGTAATGAAGGGTTATTACCGCGAACCCGAGCTTACAAAACAAACCATACAGGATGGCTGGTTGCGAACCGGCGACCTGGGTGTGATCACACATAACGATTGCCTGAAAATTCTTGGAAGATCCAAGGCAACCATCGTGCTCTCAAGTGGCGAAAATGTTGAACCCGAACCACTGGAAATGCGGTTGCAGCAAAGCATGTACATAGATCAGTGCATGGTTGTCGGCCAGGATAAAAAACACACGGCTGCCCTGATTGTTCCAGCCCTTACCGAGTTCAGGCAAATGGGATTTAAGGAAGGCACGGTAGAGGAACTTGCTTCCAATGCCGAAGCAAATAAAATCATTCGTGAAGAAATCCGGCGTTTGACTTCGGTATCGAACGGATTCAAACACTACGAGCAAATCCGCGACTTCCGGATGCTGAAAGACAGCTTCCGCGTTGGCCACGAGCTGACTAATCTTTTTAAAGTGAAGCGTCACGTGGTAGAAAAGAAATACCACAGTGTAATATCTGATCTTTTTGCTCCCGAAACATCAAAAAAATAGAATAACTATGGAATTCACCACACAACTATTATACGCCCACGACCAGGCCTTACTCGCCCTGATGATATTTATCATTATGCTTGGCATGGGGTCAAGCCTCACCGTTGACGACTTTCGGGCAGTGTTCCGTAAGCCACGCGGAGTGCTGATCGGGTTTCTTTCACAATTCGGCTTAATGCCTTTTATCGCATTTTCGCTTTCAATAATTTTAAATCTTCCACCGGCATTTGCTATTTCGCTGATCCTTATCGGATGCCTGCCGGGTGGCACAACATCCAACATGTTTACCTATTTTTCAAGGGGTTCGGTGGCCTTGAGCATATCAATGACAACAGCCTCAACGGTGCTTGCCATTTTTATGATGCCGATATTGCTGAACCTTTATACTGTGCGGTTCACCGATCAGATTACTGCCGAAATGCAGGCTGCCGGCACTGACACCGTTTTTGTGATCCCAACCATGAATATCATCACCTCACTAATAATGGTGCTTGTGCCTGTGGTCATAGGAATGCTGCTGAAGCGATACAAGGCGAACTGGGCAAAAACCGCTGAAGACACGGCCGGTTTTATGGCTGTGATCGTTATTCTGTATTTGCTTGGAACTGCCTTCTTCAGACATGGCGGTTTATTCATCAGCACGCCTGTCGAGGTGTATATTGGCGCTATTGCTGTTGGCCTGATCGGTTTCTTCTTTGGCTATTGGTTTTCGCGGGTGGTGGGAGTGCCTCCAATCTTCCAGCGTGCAATCTCGCTTGAAACCGGCATTCAAAACGGCCCGCTGGCTTTTGCCGTTATTCTTCTCAGCTTCAACGAACCCGTACAAAGCCAGATGGTTTGGATGGCGATATTGTATTCAACTTTCATCGTTATCAGTTCATCGGTCATTACATTACGATACCGCAAAGTTGGTCAATTCGACTGGGAAGTCTACCGCAATACATTGGTTCACAACCGGCTGTTTGGCGAGAATTATGTTACCAGATACCCTGAAGGATTTCTTCCAAAACGGCTTATTAAAGACCCCAGCCAGGGTAATTCAAAGAGTCAGATAAGGAAGTAATTCACTCCGCGTCAGTGAACGTATGACGGGGAAGTAGCGTTGCTGGTTGCTGGTTACCGGTTGCTGGTTACTTGTTGCTGATTTGTCAAACGCTAAACGTACAACCCTTAACACGAAACAAGGAACACAGAACACAGAACACAGAACACTCAACCCTCCACCACCTCACTCAACTCCAGCCACCTGTCCGACTTCTCATCAATCATCTCAATGAGTTCGCCTATGCGCAAGGCCCATTCCTGAAGCTCATCGTTTGATCCCCTGCTGTTGTTGAGTTTGCTGAGTAATGATACTTTCTCTGATTCCAGTTGTTCAATCTCAGCCGTCAATGCTTCATACTCCTTTACCTGCTTATAGCTTGGTTTGTTGGATGTTTTGGCCGGGCGTGATTCAGGCTTTGCCGGGGCCTCTTTTTTTGTTTTGTTTTTACTTGCCCTCTCATCAAGCTGCTTCAGGCGGTGATACTCAGAATAATTCCCGTAGTAATCCTTCACCTTGCCATTGCCCTCAAAAGCGAAAATATGATCCACCATGCGGTCCATAAAATAGCGGTCGTGTGAAACGATCATCAGGCAGCCTTCGTAGTTTTGAAGAAACTCTTCCAGTTTGTTCAGGGTTTCAATATCCAGGTCGTTTGTCGGCTCGTCGAGGATCAGGAAATTGGGGTTTCTCAACAAAACAGTGAGTAAGTAAAGTTTTCTTCTTTCTCCTCCGCTGAGGCTCGAGAAATAGTTATAATGAATATCGGACCGGAAGCCGAAATAATTCAGGAATTGGGTTGGGGTCATACTGCCCTTTTTGATCACAATTTGCTCGGCAATTTCTTTGATGATCTCAATGATGCGTTTGTCTTCCTTAACAGGAAGGCCATCTTGCTGAAAATATCCGAATTCCACAGTTTGCCCGGTAACTATCTTGCCTTTATCGGGTTTGGTTTCGCCCATAATGATGCGCAACAACGTGGATTTTCCTGAACCGTTTTTCCCAACCACGCCAATACGGTCGCCACGTTTAAAGGTGTAGGTAAAGTCTTCCAGTAGTTTTTGATTGCCGTATTGTTTTGTAATGTAATTCAACTCAAGTATCTTCCCGCCAAGGCGTTGCATCTGAACATTGAATTCCCTTGGCTTTTCTTCTGCTTTGTTTCGTTTAACCCGGTCTTCAAGCTCATAGAAGGCATCCTCACGTGCCTTGGCTTTGGTTGCCCTGGCTTGTGGCTGCCTACGCATCCACTCCAGCTCGCTGGTGTAAAGCGAGCGGGCTTTTTCCAGGGAGATTTTCTGGATTTCGGCCATTTCCGCTTTCTTTTCCAGGAAGTGGGCATAATTTCCTTTGTAGCGATACAAGGTCTGATGATCAAGTTCAAGGATCACATTGCAAACTTTGTCGAGGAAATAGCGGTCGTGGGTAACCACCAGCAGGCTGAGGTTTTGTCTGTCAAGATAATTTTCGAGCCATTCGATCATGCCCACATCCAGGTGGTTTGTTGGTTCGTCGAGGATGATCAGGCTGGCTTCGCTTATCAGCGATTTGGCCAGCGCAACTTTTTTACGCATCCCGCCTGAGAGGGTAGCGATGGTCTGATCCAGATCGTTCAAATCAAACTTTCCCAGAATTTCTTTAATCCTTGCCTCAAAATTCCAGGCCTGCAATTCATCCATGCGGCTGATCATCTCTGGCGGGATCTCTTTTCCAGTTCCTGATCCCTGGCTGAGTTGTTCATATTGTCTCACCAGGCGGGTGAGTTCATCTTCTGCATCAAACAAATAATCGAGAATGGTTTGGCTGTCAAGCATCTCAGGATTTTGCGGAAGGTAGGAGATAGTGACATCATTCCCAATGGTTACCCGGCCTGAATCGGGTGTGTCATTTTGCGTGAGTATTCTGATCAGACTGCTTTTACCGGCGCCGTTTCTTGATATCAGGGCAACTTTCTGCCCGGTTTCAATTCCGAAACTGATGTTTTCAAAAAGCAACTTTTCTCCGAAAGATTTGGTTAGGTTTTCAACAGAAAGAATATTCATCCCGAATTATAACGTTAATGCGGATGCAAAAGTAAAGGATTATTGTTTCCAGAGCCTGACAACTATCAAAAGGAGATTTGTGCAGTAAACCTAAAACCTGTACCTGATTTGTGCTTTCACCTCTGTACGTGTGTTCTGATCAATTTTGTCCAGCCCGCTGCCCAGAAATCTTTCGCTGGCAAACCAGGACTGGCTGATGCGGAACCAAAAGTCAATTCTGCGTGAAGCCTGATAGCGGATCAGAATATAAGTCCGGCTGCCTCTGTAGTAATAAGCCGGTACACTGAAAGCATAAAGCACATCATTTTCGTATGCATAAATACGTTCGTCAAATGTATCGGTGTCAAACAGTGCATACCGGGCTGAGAATGCCCATTGTGTTCGTGGTTTCCAGATTACATCCTGGTACATCATATACCCATAACGGGGATTTAATCCATTGCTTGTGTTCATGATCCATTCCACGCGGTTGCGAAGCGTCAGGTTGCGGTTCACATGGTACTGGATATGAAATCGAATATTTTGTTTTTCATATGGTTCCAGCAGCGGCATAGAGATGTCGCTGCTTATGTTGCGTTCCCGTTGTTTGTAGCGATAGCGCAGTCGCATTTCAACAGCCCGCGATAGATGATAAGTAAACTCACCAAGGTACTCTTTGCCCTGCGAAGGCGCATCTACGCGGAACCTCAGCCATTTGAACCGAAAATAATCGGTGAAACCTGTAAAGGAAACTTTTGGGGAGATTAGCAGCAACATTCCCAGGAAAAGCCCTTCCTCGCCCATTGCGTTTGAACTTTCAGAAAAAGGCGCGTTGTAAAGATTTTGATAATTATTGTCATAATTCCGGTAAACTCCGCTCAGCACCAGCCTTGATGAGGGAAAAAACGAACCGCCGGCCAGCATAGCCTTTCCTCCTGAAGCGCTCTGCGAAACCTCGCCGAAAAATTGCCCTCCCCGAAACAGGTAAAGCAAATCAGCGCCCATAACCTGGTTTTCGGTTCCCCGAAAGTAATGGCGGTTATAAAGCCGCTGGGTAGGTTCGAGACTTGCATCAAATTCCATCCTGTAAAGAGTGGCCCCGGCCTGAAAGCGCGCACCTGTATAGGAAGCCCTGCCACCGTAAACCGTTTCGCCCAATGAACGCCGGTTTTCCATTTCGCGGGGGGTGCGGTGCAGCCCGGTGGTTTGCAATGCGCTTACTTCCAGCACCCGGTCGCTGATACTATCAGTTACTGTTACAGTGGCATCAATATATTTCCGGGAACCAAAAGCTGTGAATGTAAATCGCTTATGACCCAGTGTTACGGCGCTTCCGCGAAAGAACTGGTTTTCATTCACCGATGTGTTTGGCCTCACTCCCCGTTGTATTTTGCGTATTCCGGTAACATCGCCTGATTTTCCGAACGAGAACGTTGTCCAAAGCGTAAGTCCCTGACCGAATTGAAGATGGTAATCGCCGATCACAATGTCGCGGAGCAATTTGTCACCTTTTAGGTACACAAAGCCCGAATAGAAATCGAATCCCTGCTTTTGCGATCCCTTAAAGAATTCTTCGCCAGGATCTTTTTCGGCTGTGAAACCCCATCGTACACGGTTGCGGTAATTATAGGCATAGCGGGTGTAAAGCCGGTAGGGGCTTCCCAGATATCGCTGGTTGGGGTTTAGCTGCAGCGCTGAATCTTCAATCGGCATGAATCCCTGCTGCGTTTCGAGCAGTTGATGGTATCGCACAAAAAACTGGTTCTTGCCATACCGCAAAGCTTGTTTTGGGGTGATGCGGGCTCGTTGTGCTTCCTCGCTGAGGGTGATAAAAGGGATTAGCATTTCCACCACCTGGCGGTCGAAACCGTCAATATAAGCCAACTCATAAATGGTAATAATTTTGCCATAAACCTGTATGTATTGAAGCAGGTTATTGATCTGGATTTCGTTGAGGAAGAATAGCTGCCTAATTTCATCATGTGCGGCGATATTGATGGGGATTGGATTTGCGAGCAAATACTCAAGTTCGGCAAAAAGATCGGTGTAATCGTATTCTTCCTCAAGGGTTTCTGCATGGTTCTCAAGAGCTTCTTCAATTGTCTGCGTTTCAGCAGGAAGCACAATTGGTTCCTGGGCCAGGGCGTTATGAACCACGAAAATGAAACCCTGGAAAAATAGAATCAGCATGAAAAGCTTGCTGCAACTGATATGTGAATGCTGGTTCATGGTATTATTTTGAGATCCAGATCAGCGAAGCCTGGGGCGAATAACCCAGCACTTCATGCCTCACGGCGGCAATATCAAAGATAAAACTCCCGAAATTGAAGCCAAATCCAAAACTGTGATTCAGCGGGTTTGTTCCGATTCCCGCCCTGAGGGCCGCAATTTCTTTATACTTGTATTGCACGCCGGTTCGCAACGATGGTTTGTAGCGGATGTCTTTTTCTGCTTCAACGGTAACGATCAGGTTGTTTTCAATCCGGTATGCCAGGCCAACGCGGTAAATTGCCGGAAGTTTCTCGTCAAAATCATTCGCAGCTTTGATTCTGATTGGGTTGAACAGGGCTGCAGCCAATGTAAGATCGTTGGTGAGGTTTGCGCCAAAGCCAAGTGCAAAGGAAAGATCGGTACGTTGGCCGTAATGTTCGGCGAGCCTGGTGTGCCTTGCATCCAGCCTCACGCCTGCCTGAAAACGTTCGCCAAAACTTCGCCCGTATGCGAGGCCAAGAAAACTCTGATTGTAAAGATTTGTGCCAAACTGGTTAAATGCCAGTCCGAAAACCCCCGGCCGTGTCGGCAGCACGGCAGAAATACTGCTGATGCCAAGGTCGCGAACCAGAAAACGGTTTTCGTAATTCACCCCGGCCTGCACCTGGCCTATCCGCGCAAGCATGGCTGGATTATTAAAAGTGGCCCACAGGTTTTCGCTTGTTACAGATACCCCGGCCATGCCGGCATTTGCTGCTCCTGTGGGGAAATGCGCTGCCTGTGCATGCGAATTCTTACTATAATAGAAGTTTAGCTGCAGGATGCATATTATTAACAGATGAAAAGTCCGTGAATACAGCATTATTTATAATTTTGGCATAAAGATAAAAAAAGAAGTACCTGCGATTGCAACTGATATACAATTTAAGCAAAAAAAATATTTTATGAATGTAAGTCAAGCCTTTGTATTTTTAAAGGAACTGGATGCCAACAACCACCGCGACTGGTTTCAGAGGAACAAAAAATCCTATGATGCCATAAAAAATGATCTGTTGGCTTTTCTCGGAGAACTGATTCCTGAGATTGCTGTCTTTGACCCGCCGGTGGCTGCGATCCAACCCAACGATTGCATTTTCAGGATTTACCGCGATGTTAGGTTCTCCAATGACAAATCGCCATACAAAACCCACATTGGCGCTTTTATTTCTAAGACAGGCCGAAAGGGCAATCATCCCGGATACTATATCCATATTGAACCGGGAAAAAGCTTCCTTGCCGGAGGCCTTTACATGCCGCCACCGGAATTGTTGAAGGCGGTGAGAGACGAGGTTTATTATAATGCTCAGGCATTCAAAGCTATTATCAATCACCCTGATTTTATTAGGTTTTTCACCAAACTTGACGATATGGATAAGCTGACCCGCCCGCCTAAAGGATATGTACCCGCCTGGCCGGATATTGATTTGCTGAAATACAAATCTTATGTTGTGGTTCATTATTTGAGTGATGAAGCTTTTGCAAACACACCTCCGGATGCTTTGATATTGCCGGTATTCAGGGCTATGTATCCTCTGAATGGATTCTTGCAGAGAGCCAGGGAGAACACGGGACAATGATATTGTTATACCCGGCTGGTCGGTTTATATCAGACTAATGCAGCCATTTTTGCCTGTGGGGCAGGCATTTTTCGCTTTTCACCACTTAACCAATGTATAATCATTTGTATGAGTCAGGAATTTAACCGCAGAAAATTCATCCGAACCTCACTGCTTGGAGGTTTGGGCGTTACCGCTTTCGGATCAAAAGCCCTGGGGGATATCATACCGTATGATCCGGAAGAGCCATTCTTTCACACCCTGCCACAACAGCCTTTGGATAAAAACAGTCCAAAACTCCGTGTTGGTTTTATTGGCGTTGGACTACGCGGACGGGGAAATCTTGACCTGATTCTCCGGCGTGGCGATTGTTATGTTTCGTGCATTGCTGATCCCGAGCCAAAAGCCATTGCCTCCACCATGAAAATGTTTGAGCATTTTAAACTGGATAAGCCTAAAGCATATGCGCAAGGGGACCATGATTATCTGAATATGCTTGAAAAAGAAAACCTTGATGCCGTTGTCATTTCCTCACCCTGGAACTGGCATAGCAGGCAATCAATCGCGGCCATGAAACGCAGTTTGTACGTTGGCTGCGAAGTTTCTGGCGCTTTTTCAATTGATCAGTGCTGGAACCTGGTCAACACCCATGAAGAAACGGGTTCGCATTTTTTCTTTCTCGAAAATGTATGTTATCGCCGTGATGTAATGGCTGTTCTGAATATGGTTCGCAACAACCTGTTTGGTGAACTCATCCACCTGGAATGTGGCTACCAGCACGACCTCAGGAATGTGAAATTCAACGATGGAGAAACTATCTACTCCCGGGGATCAGAGTATGGCGAAAAAGCATTGAGCGAAGCCAAATGGCGCACCATTCACTCTTTGCATCGCAACGGAGATCTTTATCCTACTCACGGGGTTGGTCCCATCATCAATTACATCAATATCAACCGTGGCAATCGTTTCACACATCTGGTTTCTATGTCAACCAAATCAAGGGGGTTACAGGCTTACCTCAATGATGTTGACCCAAACCATCCAAATGCCAAACTTGAATGGAAGCTGGGTGATGTGGTTACCACCCTCATCCAATGCAGCAATGGCGAGAAAGTGCTGGTAAGTCATGATACAAACCTTCCACGGCCGTATTCACTTGGTTTCAGGGTGCAGGGAACCAAAGGCTTATGGATGGATGTTAGCAAGACCATTCATGTTGAAGGCGTTTCGGAGGACCATCGTTGGGATGATCAGCGCCAATGGCTTGAAAAATACGACCATCCGCTTTGGAAACGGTATGAGAATGATGCCGCCGGTGCAGGCCATGGCGGAATGGACTGGTTCATGATCAATGCCTTTGTTGAATATGCCAAACGCAATGAAGCCCCGCCGATTGATGTGTATGATGCCGCCACCATGCTCGCCATTACACCATTAAGCGAGAAATCCATTGCCATGGGCAGCGCTCCCCAGCCCTTCCCCGATTTCACCAACGGCCGCTGGATCAGCAAAAAACCGGATTTTGGGTTTGGGGACTCGTATTAATTTCCTTCCTTGCTTATTCACAAAGCTTTGGCATAAAAACCGGCAACTGGCAATTATTCTGTAATTTTGCCGGGGATGATTGAGAAGCTAAAGATACAACCTTTACACGCATGGCTTGGGCCACATGAACGCCCCGCTGTGATCGGCGGTCCATGCAGCGCCGAATCGCTTGAGCAGGTAATGAACATTGCGCGGCAATTAACCCGGATTCCCGAAGTCAGGGTGATGCGCGCCGGAATATGGAAGCCGCGAACCCGGCCATCGGCATTTGAAGGCGTTGGCGAAAAAGGCTTGAAATGGCTGCAAAAGGTACAGGAAGAGTTTGGTTTGAAAGTTACGGTTGAAGTAGCCAGGCCCGCTCATGTTATCCAGGCATTAGAACACGGAATTGATATCCTCTGGATTGGAGCCAGAACCACAGGCAATCCTTTCTCCATACAGGAACTGGTTGAAGCGTTGCAAGGCGTTGATATTCCTGTGATGGTTAAAAATCCGCTCAATCCTGACCTGAAGCTCTGGCTGGGTGCACTGGAGCGGTTCAATCAGGCTGGGATCACAAAGCTTGCCGCAGTTCACCGCGGTTTTCATTGCTATGACGAAGGACCCTACCGCAACAATCCCCGCTGGGAAATCCCCATTGAATTAAAGCGCCTTGTTCCGGGTTTGCCAATTATCTGCGATCCCAGCCATATTTGCGGAAACCGGCATATGATATCCGAGGTTTCTCAAAAAGCCCTGGATCTTGAAATGGACGGATTGATGATAGAAACCCACAATGATCCGGATAATGCATTAACCGACAGCAGCCAGCAAATCGTCCCGGAAGCACTCGAAAACATTCTTCGCAGCTTAACCATCCGGATCGAAAAAGGCAACCAGGAATTCAGCGATAAACTCGAAGAATTAAGGCAGCAAATTGACCGTATTGATATGCAGCTGGTTGAAGTGCTCGGAAAACGCATGAACATCGTGCATGAAATGGGCGAATACAAACGCGATCACAACATAACTATTCTTCAGATCAAACGTTGGCGCGATATTATTAACAGCCGTCTTAAAATTGCCGAAAAACATGGACTTAACCGGGATTTTCTGCTTCAGTTGCTTCAACTCGTTCACAACGAATCAATTCGCATGCAAACCGATATCCTGAATCGGAAACCCCGAAATTAGCCTGGAGATCCCTCCGCAAATTGACACTATCGTATCTTGGCCACACAAAATGAACGGTTCGTTCGGGCTACTGATTCGTAAATCATTATAAGTTAATCGCAAACATTCCCATTCTTCCCTGCTCCCGATCCTTTTATACAATTTGTGTCTTAAAATAGAACTATTACAATGATTGAGTGTTGTTGATAGCTATAGCTTTTGTAAATTGCAGCCCTCAACGTTCACTTTATGGATACATTTGAACTCTCAACAATCCTTATTGCCTTCGGGCTTACTTTGTTTGCCGGTCTAAGTACAGGGATTGGTGGAGCGATAGCCTATTTTGCACGCTCAACCAATACTCGTTTTTTGTCTCTCTCGCTTGGTTTCTCAGCTGGTATCATGATCTATGTTTCCTTTGTTGAGATCTTTTTCAAGGCCAGAGCAATTCTGGCCACAGAATTGGGTGTGCAGAGCGGATACCTGGCAACTGTAGCTGCATTTTTTGGCGGGATGCTGGTCATTGGATTGATTGATAAATTTGTTCCTGATGTTGAAAACCCCCATGAGGTTCACAAAATTGAAGAAATGGATGCTGCGGTTGCCGCCAAAAAGAAGAAGGATAAGCTTATCAGGCTTGGCAAATACTCTGCTTTGGCCATTGCCATCCATAACTTTCCTGAGGGTTTGGCAACATTTACTGCTGCTTTAACTGATCTCAGTCTTGGCATACCTATTGCCATAGCCATAGCCATTCACAATATACCTGAAGGGATTGCAGTTTCGGTCCCGGTTTTTTATGGTTCAGGCAATCGCGGAAAGGCTTTCAGGCTTTCGCTCTACTCTGGCCTGGCCGAACCGGCCGGCGCGATCATTGGTTTCCTGATCCTGCTTCCATTTTTGAATCAGATCATTTTCGGCGCATTGTTTGCCGCAGTAGCCGGAATCATGGTTTTCATCTCCATTGATAACCTGTTGCCCACTGCCCGTGAATATGGTGAACATCACCTTACCGTCTATGGTGTGATTGCCGGAATGGCTGTGATGGGTCTCAGCCTTGTTCTTTTTGCATAATCAAACCTTCCCGAGGTTTTTGTGTTAAAAGTATTATACGGCAACAGTTTCATTTTCCAAATTTTGTTACGCAACAATCTTTGCTTATGCTTAAAATTTATCACAATCCCCGATGCATTAAATCCAGGGCAGGCCTTGATTATCTCAAATCAAATAGTGTGGAATTTGAGATGATTGACTACATGAAAAAACCTCTCACTGAGAAAGAGCTAAAGAAACTTCTTGAAAAACTTGGTAAGAAACCAATGGACATCATAAGAACCCAGGAAGATTTTTACAAGAAAGAACTCAAAGGAAAGAATTTGAGCGATTCCGAATGGATCAAGACACTGGCCCAGAATCCCCGTTTGATCCAGCGCCCTATAATAGAATCCACTACCAAAGCAGTGATCGGTGATCCTGCCGACAACATTGACAATATTCTTTAGCACTTTAACACCATAACACATTAGCACTGCATTACTGAATCACTGTATCACTGCATCACTGTATCACAATAAAAAGATGAAAACAAGATCCGAAAAAGACACCATGGGAACCATACAGGTTCCGGCCGAGAAATACTGGGGTGCCCAGACCCAGCGCTCCATCGAAAATTTCAGAATTGGCGATGGGCGAATGCCGATTGAGATCATTCGGGCATTTGCAATCCTGAAAAAAGCAGCAGCACTGACCAATGCAGAATTGGGTGTGCTTGCTCAGGAAAAGGCCGATCTGATTGCCAAAGTTTGCGATGAGATTACCGAAGGCAAATTGGATGAACACTTCCCGCTTGTGGTATGGCAAACAGGTTCGGGAACGCAATCGAACATGAATGTGAACGAGGTAATTGCCAACCGCGCACATGTGTTACATGGTGGAAGCCTTGATGACAAAACCCGTTTCATCCATCCCAATGATGATGTAAATAAATCGCAGTCGAGCAACGATACTTTCCCAACAGCTATGCACATTGCGGCCTATACGATGTTGGTAAAAACAACTATTCCCGGGATTGAAATGCTATGGAAAACATTGGCTAACAAAGCCAGAGATTTTTCAGCCATTGTAAAAATCGGCCGAACACACCTCATGGATGCCACACCCCTCACCTTAGGACAGGAGTTTTCGGGCTATGCTTCTCAACTTGAACATGGATTAAAATCCTTACGTCATTCACTTCCTCACCTTACTGAGTTGGCGCTTGGCGGAACTGCCGTTGGAACCGGAATAAATGCTCCCAGAGGCTACGATAGCCTGGTAACCCGAAAAATTGCCGGACTAACCGGGTATCCGTTTGTTACTGCAGAAAATAAGTTTGAATCCCTCGCGGCTCATGATGCCATTGTTCAAGCATCTGGGGCATTGAAAACTTTGGCAGTAAGCCTGATGAAAATTGCCAATGACATCAGGCTGCTCGCTTCCGGCCCGCGTTGCGGAATAGGAGAGTTGATTCTTCCTGCCAACGAACCTGGCTCCTCCATCATGCCTGGTAAGGTCAATCCAACACAAAATGAAGCTTTGACCATGGTCTGCGCCCAGGTGATTGGCTGTGACGCTGCCATCACAACAGGAGGCATGAACGGCCATTTTGAACTCAATGTGTTTAAACCCGTAATGATATTTAATTTTTTGATGGCCGCCCGCTTGCTCGGCGATGCCTGTGTTTCATTCAATAACAATTGTGCAGTTGGAATTCAGCCAAATATTCCGGTTATCAGACACAACCTCGAAAATTCGCTCATGCTGGTCACAGCGCTAAACCCCCACATTGGCTATGAAAAGGCTGCCCGAATTGCGAAAAAAGCCCACGAAGAGGGAATTACGCTGAGGCAGGCTGCAATTGCATTGGGCCTGGTTACTGATAACCAATTCACTGAATGGGTTGATCCGGGAAAAATGATTTAACCTGTATCTCGCACGGTTGAAATGAGTAATTTTGCAAACAGTACCTTTTTCGCAGTTTAAGATGTAATTTTTTCATATCTCATGAGCCATTGGTTAGAAGAAGCCGAAAGAAAGCAAAACAGGTCAAGGCGCCGATCGCGAACCCTTACTAAAAAGATCGCCGATAAAAAGCGCCTGATCAGAGAGAATTTTGAGACCAATCAGGAAGCTTTTACCGGCTTCCTCAAAATGATGTATGAATTTGTAGGCCGTGTAAATGAATTGCCCGATGAATACCGCGAGAATTTTAAAAAACTTACGGCAGCGCCCAAGAAAAATAAACTCGACAATAAATTAAACATTTTTTCGAGTAGCCGCCGTGAACAAAAAGTTGATTTCTTTTCTTTCGCCTGGCTCAAACCCTCTCACTTCAAGCATATTCGCGTCTTTTATATCTACATTTCAAAAGAACCGGGATTTGTTAATTTTGAGTTCAAAGAAAATATCCTGGAAAGGAAACGAATATCATCCAGGAGGGATAAATCCGACGAGGACAAAAAGTCAGCTGATCAAAAAGACCGAATGCATGTTATATACAGGTATCCCATAAGCCAACTCAACAAAAAAACCGGCCTCGAATTAATTGACTGGCTTGTGTTTAAAGAACCGATTCAGGAATTGAATCTATGGACTGAAATTCCGATTGAATCGAAACGGTTTTTTTAGTGACCCGTTTATTCCTGAGGCCTCGCCTTTTCCTCTTCAACAACTTCTGCGTCGTATCCGAGTTTCTTTAAAGCGGCAATCAGCTTTTCCTGATCTGTTCGCTTCGGGCGATATTCAATAGTAACGACCTTAGTTGCCAGATCGGCATTGATTGCAGTAACTCCTTTTTCAAAAGCCATATAGTCCTCAATCTTCTTTTTGCATGATGCACAGTCTAGGTTGGTCTGGATTTTCACTTCTTCCCTGTTAGCAGGCTTTTGTCCCTGTAATGTGCTTGCAGCCAGCAATAATACTGCGGCCAACAGCAATGTTTTCTTCAGTGTTTTCATTTCAAGTTGTTATAGAATGATTGTTTTAAAATGTTAAGGTGTTATACTGGTAAGTACCTAACATTAACACCTTAACAAATGATTTAAAGAGTCAACCTTATGCCGGCATAGAGCTTTCTTCCCATAATTGGCCCCCAAACCATGGAAGAATCGAAATGCTTCCCGAAAGGATCGTCCCAGGCAATGATGGGGTCTTTTTGCACGAAATCAGTTAAATTTTCAACCCCGGCATAAACACTCCATTTTCTGAAAAATCTACTCACCTGGGCATGAACTATGGTATAAACCGGCGATGTTTCAGGGTAATCCGGATTTGGGTTCATTTGTGTGTCAGGAAGCCTTGCATCGCCGTTGAGCTGTGTCGTAAAGTCAAATTGCCATTTACGCAGGTTGGTCGCATACGATAAATTCAAAAGCCCTTTGTATCGGTTTACTAATGGTTTGCGAACCAATTCCTCCTGCTGGGTAACACGCACATCGTTCCAGCGGTAGGCCAGCACGAGATCAAGGTTTTTGACAGGCTCCCAGAGCATTTCAATCTGAATGCTATTGGAATATGCCTGACCGTCAAGGTTGTAAATGTAGATCTCGCTGGTGCTTTGGTCCATATCAATGATTACCTGATCGCTAAAAGAGGTTCTGTAAAATTCACCGCTCAGGGTCATTTTCCGGCCATCAATTATGAAGCAGCGGCTCAGGTTCACCCCATAATTGATTGCTCTTTCCATTCTGGGCTGTTGCTGAATGACCAGACGACGGGATGTGGCCAGCAAATGATTGTTTTCGGCAATGATACGTGCGCTGCGGTAACCCATACCTGCCGATGCCCTTATGGTAGTGGCGCTGTCAATCTCATACCGCACATGCATCCGCGGGGTCATGAAAAACCCAAACTCACTATGATGATCTGCCCTGATGCCGGCAATGGCAGTCAGCCCACCGAAATTGTTGTAGGTATATTGAAAAAAAGCACCGGGAACGATTTCAGTTGGACCAAAAATGCTGTCGTTTTGCATGTCATTGTTCTTCAGCCTTTCATCGTAATGGTCATACATAAAGCTAAGGCCTGTGGTAAAGTTATGGGCTGTGTTGTTAATGTATGATTGGAACAACAGGTTTGAATACAGACTCTGCTGTGTTCCGGCATACATATTCCTTCCATAAACCGCATCACGGTTGTGATAACTTGCACTGGTAATCCATCCGACACTGGTTGAGGCCCTGCGTTGCGATATCAGGCCAATCTTAGAGAAAGCCTCAAAATGCGTGGTTTTAATTTCAATCAGGTATGGATTGCCGGGATTCATGGCACCTTCAGGCAGTTCAACCATCTGCCCGCCTTTGCGGTCTTCATACAATCCTCTGATCCCGAACCTCATTTCCCAGCGGTTATTCATGTAATTCCACCGGTTCATAATATTGATCTGTTCGGTAAGCGGGTGGTCAATAAAGGAATCTCCATTATGATCAACCTTGCGATCAACTTTACTCACATGTGCCAGCACACTTGTACTGAGTTTTTCGTTGAATTGGATTGCAGCGTCGGCGTTGAACTCAACCTGTCCAACATCACCGAAAAAAAGATCAAGCGAGACATCCTCGGTAAGTTCAGGCTTTTTGTATTCCACATTGATCTGACCGGAGACCGACTCAAACCCGTTGATCACAGAACCGGCGCCTTTGCTTACCTGTATGGATTCCATCCAGGGACCTGGAACGTACATCAACCCGTATGTTGAGGACAATCCACGCAGGTTGGGGATATTCTCAAACATCATCTGGCTGTATCGGCCGGGAATTCCAAGTAATTGAATTTGTTTGGCGCCTGAGATGGCATCTGCATATGAAACATCCACTGAGGCATTGGTTTCAAAGCTCTCTGAAAGGTTGCAGCAAGCAGCTTTTTGCAGTTCAGCCTGTGTGATAACCTGGGTTTGAATGGTACTCAGGCTTGAAATGTGCGTTCCGGCACGACGGGCAGTAATTTCAGCGCCTTCAAGCTCAATGGCGGATTCAAGTACCACTTCAATCCGGCGTTGCGATCCAATCTGTATGGTGTCCGGATTAAAGCCTATGTAGCTGATAACAAGTTGGTTGCTACCCTCTATTTTATTGATCCTGAAATTACCTTTATCGTCGGTTACGGTTCCGGTTTGTGTTCCCGACCAGTAAACATTCACACCCACCAGGGCATGCTTGTGTCCATGATCATTTTTTTCGAACACTACCCCCCTGATTTCCTGTCCATGTATAAAAGTGCTGAGGAAAATGAGCGGCAAAATCAGGGATATTTTTTTTAAGATATTCATAATTTCCTGTTTTTGAGATTTGTTAGTAAATAAAAGCTTAAGGCTATGCAGCCTTAGATTCCGGAACTATGCCGGTACAAACTAACAAACAGGAAGATCAAGCTTTAGCTGATGCACAGCAGTAAGGAACTGCCGGCCATAAACAGGAGGGGATGGGTCGGAATAAAAGCTTTCGGCAACTAATTTGGTTTCAGTATCTGAAATGATATCCGGAACAATGGTTGCCAATAAAACTGAAAGTTCAGGTGCAGATAATTTTTCCTGCGAAATCTGGTATTCCGAATTTATCTGAATAATGTCAATTTCGGTTTTGCAACAACCGCCAACATCGCAATTGCTTTCATGCTCACAGTTGTTGTGAGATGTTTCGCTGCAGCATGATGCATTTTCAAACGTTTTGGCCGTGCAACATGACACGCCGTGATTATCGCTGCATGTTACTTCAACAAACAGAGAAGCAATTCTTTGATCTGAGCAGCTACAATAGTGTTCAAACACAGAAACTCCCACTGTAAACGCCAGCATGAGCGTTGCGAGAAATGTGGAAATTACAATTTGTGTTAATCGTTTCATAGCTATTGAATGTCGTGCAAAATTAAAAAAAACATTTCACAGGCATACATGCACCTAACATTACAATAAACCATTTGTTCATTTCAAAGCATTTTGCTGGCTTGCTGTCTGATGAGCTTTTCCTGACTTTTCAGCTTAAAATCATTTGGTTGGTTCTTTTATACCAAACCTTGTCAAATTCTTTGTTTTTAAGATTGTCATAGGTCTTTTGGTACGTTATTATTCCCTAAATTTGCAGATTCTTTTGAAAAAAGTATTTCTGATGAAACTGATTAATATAACTCTGCCCGATAATAGTGTAAAACAATACGAGCAAGGCGTTACCGCGCTGGAAATTGCAAGCCGGATCAGCGAAGGCCTTGCCCGCAATGTGCTGGCTGCTAAGGTAAACGATGAGGTATGGGATGCCACCCGGCCCATCAGCGAAGATGCCAGGCTAAAGTTGTTAACCTGGAATGACGAGGAAGGTAAGGCCACCATGTGGCATTCCTCAGCCCACTTGCTTGCCGAGGCAGTGGAATTGCTTTATCCCGGCGTTAAATTTGGCATCGGACCCGACATTGAGAATGGATTTTACTATGATATTGATTTCATGGATTATCCGGTTTCTTCAGATGACCTTGAAAAGATTGAAAACAAAATGCTTGAACTGGCCAGGGAAAAGCAGACTTTCAAACGCCGTGATATTTCTAAAGCTGATGCAATTGATTATTTCACTAAAAAGAACGATGAATATAAACTGGAACTGATCAGCGAATTGGAAGATGGCCAGATTTCTTTGTACGAATCAGGGTACTTTACCGATTTGTGCCGCGGCCCACACCTGCCCGATACCAGTCCGGTAAAAGCCGTAAAATTGCTCAATATTGCCGGTGCTTACTGGCGTGGCGATATTAACCGCAAGCAACTTACCCGGATTTATGGCATCACCTTTCCAAAACAAAAGGAACTTACCGAATATCTTGAATTGCTTGAAGAAGCAAAAAAGCGTGACCATAGGAAATTAGGTAAAGAACTCGAGCTTTTTCATTTTTCACAGAAAGTAGGACAAGGACTGCCTCTGTGGTTGCCTAAGGGAACCGTAATGCGCGAAAAACTCGAAACATTTCTGAAAAGGGTTCAGCGTAAGGCTGGGTATGAACAGGTGATGTGCCCGCATATTGGCCATGTTGACCTTTACAAAACTTCAGGCCATTACGATAAATACGGAGCAGACTCATTTCAGCCGATTAAAACACCCATTCCGGGCGAAGAGTTTTTCCTAAAACCGATGAACTGTCCGCACCATTGCGAAATTTATAAGAGCAAACCACGCTCATACAAGGATCTGCCCATACGCTATGCTGAGTTTGGAACCGTTTACCGCTACGAACAAAGCGGCGAGTTGCATGGTTTAACCCGCGTTCGCGGTTTCACACAGGACGATGCGCACATTTTCTGCCGTCCCGACCAGGTAAAAGACGAGTTTAAGGGTGTGATGGATATAGTGATGATCATCTTCAAAGCGCTCGATTTTCAGAATTTTACAGTTCAGATATCCTTACGCGATCCGAACAACCATGAAAAATATATTGGCAGTGCTGAAAACTGGGAGAAGGCCGAAAGAGCGATCATTGAAGTGGCTGAAGAACGCGGATTGAATAACACCGTTGTAAAATATGGCGAAGCCGCTTTTTATGGCCCTAAAATGGACTTCATGGTAAAGGATGCGCTTGGTCGCAGCTGGCAATTGGGAACCATACAGGTAGATTACAATCTGCCCGAACGCTTTGATATGGAATACACCGGAAGCGATAACGAAAAACACCGTCCGGTGATGATCCACCGCGCTCCCTTTGGTAGTATGGAACGTTTTGTGGCTGTTTTGATTGAGCATTGCGGTGGCAGATTTCCGCTTTGGCTTGCGCCCGAGCAGGCTATCATTCTGCCAATCAGCGAAAAATATCAAAATTATGCAGAAAAAGTTTTGCAATTGCTGAATAATTCCGAAATTCGCGCCCAAATTGACGATAGAAGCGAAAAGACAGGTAAGAAAATCAGAGATGCTGAACTTCAGAAAGTTCCATTCATGATCATTGTTGGCGAAAAAGAAGAAAACACCGAAACTTTATCTATTCGCAGGCATGGTCATGGCGATTTAGGAACCTACTCAATAAAAGATTTTGTTGAAATGGTTCACGCTGAAATTAATAAAGCCATGGATCAGTAAAATATATGTTTAACAAATACGGAGGACCAAGTTATAGCTACACCTTTTAAGCGCCCCCGCGGGGGGTTTGCACCACGAAAAAGACAGGAAGACCCACACAAAATCAACCAATACATCACTGCCCCGGTAGTAAGGGTTGTTGGTGAAAATGTTGAATCTGGTATTTTCAACCTGCGTGAAGCCCTTGAAATTGCTCGTAACCTTGAGCTTGATCTAGTTGAGATTTCACCCACTGCAAATCCACCTGTCTGTAAAGTAATTGATTATCGTAAATTCCTTTACGACCAGAAAAAGAAACAGAAAGAAATGAAGGCCAAATCGGCCAAAATAGTTGTGAAAGAAATCCGGCTGGGGCCCAATACCGATGATCACGACTTTAATTTCAAGCTGAAACATGCTGAAAATTTCCTGAAGGAAGGTGCAAAAGTAAAAGTGGAAGTGTTTTTCAAGGGAAGAACCATCGTATATAAAGATAAAGGGGAGCTGATGCTTCTGCGCTTTGCACAGGAACTTGAGGACTTTGGAAAGGTGGAGCAGTTACCCAAGCTGGAAGGAAAAAGAATGATCATGATCATGACCCAAAAGAAATAATCTTACAATCTGATTCTATTTATATTAACCTAACAATTGATTTGTAATGCCTAAGATGAAGTCGAAATCCGCTGCCAAGAAAAGGTTTTTTCTCACAGCAAGCGGAAAAGTGAAAAGGAAGCATGCTTACAAAAGTCACATTCTTACTAAAAAGTCTACAAAAAGAAAGAGAAGCCTCACTTACACAACCACAGTGAGCGCAGTAGATGAAAGGAATGTAAAATTAATGCTTCAGTAATTATTAAATGATGTTTAACTTACTTGCAGCCAGTAAAGTTCTCTCTCAGGGAGGCGCTCAAGTGAAAAAAATGAAAAAATGCCAAGATCAGTAAACAACGTTGCCTCAAGGGCAAGAAGACGAAAAATCCTTAAACAGGTAAAAGGACAGTTTGGCCGTCGCAAAAATGTGATCACCGTAGCCAAAAATGCCCTCGAAAAAGGCCTGAAATATGCATACCGCGACAGGCGAAACAAGAAGAGGACTTTCAGGAGTCTCTGGATAAACCGTATCAATGCCGCTGTGCGTGAGCATGGTATGAGCTATTCGGAATTTATGGGCATCCTGAAAAAGAAGAATATCGATATCAACCGCAAAGTACTTGCAGACCTGGCGATGAATAATCCTGAGGCTTTCAAAGGGATTATTGATCAGATAAAGGAATAGTTTTATCAGACTTTTTTATAAGCAGGGGCTGTTTTGAAAAAACAGCCCCTGCTTGTTTTATGCCAGCTCTAACCTTTCTTGATATGGTTTGTTATAAATGATTAAATCCGATTGCTTTATGAAATGCCAAATGCAACAATTCAGGCAGGAGTATGTGCGGAATACCCTTTCAATCGAAAGCGCTGCAAGTGACCCCTTCCATCAGTTTCATCTGTGGTTTGATGATGCCACGCAATCAGGAATTATCGAACCCAATGCAATGGCTCTGGCCACCAGTGGTCCTGATGAAATGCCTTCTGTGAGAATAGTTTTGCTCAAGGAGTATAATTCAGATGGTTTTGTTTTTTTTACCAATTATCATAGCCGTAAAGGAATGCATCTGGCAACCAATCCGAAGGCAGCATTGCTTTTTTACTGGAACATACTGGAAAGGCAGGTTCGGATTGAAGGGAAAATCAAGATGACAGAACCGGAATATTCTGATAATTATTTTCACAGCCGTCCATTTGAAAGTAGGGTAGGGGCTATTGTTTCTATGCAAAGTTCTTTGCTGAAATCACGGGCGACCCTCGAAGCATCATTTAATGAGGCATTAAAGGATAAAGCAAAAATGCCAGAGAGGCCTGATTATTGGGGAGGCTATATTATACAACCCCAAAGGTTTGAGTTCTGGCAAGGGCGCGAGCATCGCCTGCACGATCGCATACAATACCGTTATATTGATGGAGCCTGGGTAAAAGAAATGCTGGCACCTTAGGAATCAGAACCTTGTTGAGCAATCAGCCTGTTCAGGTTATCCAATACTTCGTTTATCTGTTTATCAGTAAATCCTTTTTCCTTGGCTGCTGTTTCCAGTGTTCCCCAAACCGGTTCCCCGCAACGGATACACCGGATGCCTTTTTCTGACAGAAATTGAACAGAAACCGGATATCGGCTCACCAACTCATCAATGTTAATGCTTCGCTCAATCATGCTGAAGTGAGTTATCTTGCGTGATTATATTGAGATTTCAATCTTTGAAATGATGAACCTTTTTCTTAACCCAAAAGATGCTCTTTTCGCAGCAGATCATTGATTACTTTAACCGGATTAAAGGTGATAACAGGTACTTCCACAAAAATACTGATCCAGTCTGACATGGCTCCATTCCACAAACCCGGAAGCTCCTGAGCCTTCAGTTTTCTTCCGTCTTTTGATTTCTCTGAAATAAATCCGGTATTTGGGTCCACATAGTCGGGAAGGTGAAAAGTTTCGCCTTTGTAATTTTTTAATCCGCATACCAGGTCAACCGGATTGAAATGAGTTGAGGATAGCATGATCTGTTTCTGCTTTGGATCCTCAGGATTGATCTGCGAAGACTCAACTATCTGAAGAGAAAGCGCTCCGTCAGCATCTTTAACCCAGAAAGGCCCTCCGCCAGGCTCGCCTTCGTTTTTTACCATGCCGCATATCCTGATGGGGCGATCAAGTCTTCTTTTTAGGGCTGCAATTTTATCCTTTCGTGTAAACTCCCTGAAATCAGCCGGAAGCCTGATATTTAATTTTTCATTGGCCCATATTGCCATTTCAGCCAGCCTTTCTTCCTTAATGTCAGGGTTGTCAAGTGATGTAAGCATGCTGAATATCTCAGTTTGTAATTCGCAGAGCATGGCGCCGATCACATGTTTGTACAGATAGGTTGTTGCTTTCAGGCGATCGGGAACCACATTGTCAATGTTCTTTACAAAAACAATGTCACCATGCAGGTCATTCATGTTTTCTATCAGAGCTCCGTGCCCGCCCGGTCTGAAAAGTAAGCTTCCGTCGCGTTCCCTGAAGGGTTCGTTATTCAAATCAACAGCAATCATATCGGTTTCAGGCTTTTGAACCGAATAAGATATTTCGAAACGGACATTAAAGCGACGCTCGTATTTATTTACAACCTTGTTAGCAAGATTTATGAAGCCTTGCCTGTGTTCAGGCGAAACTGTAAAGTGAACCCTGGCAACATCATTGTTATCGCACGCATAATGGGCAGCTTCAACAAGATGTTCTTCCATAGCGGTGCGGCTTTCTTCGTTTCTGTAACGATGAAATTTCAGCAAACCTTTTGGCAGGTTTGCATAGTTCAGCCCATTTTCTTCCAGAAAGAAATTAAGAACGGTTGCATATTCTTTACTGTCAATCAACTTGCTTAAAATGAATCCTTTGTGTTTGATAATGTTGTCCAGGTCTTCAAAGAATGCGAAGCTTTTGAGATTGCTGAAAAAGTTAAAAGGAGAGTTAAAGCTTTGATCTTCCTGTAATACAGAAACATCCTTCTGTTTTTCCAATTCTTCTCTGAACTCAAAGAGGTTTTTAAACATGCGGCTCGCCGCTCCCGAGGCCGGAACAAATTTCAGTATCTCGCGTCCTCTTACTGCCCTGTGGTATGATGCAGCCAATCGTTCAACCTCATGCTGTTCAAGCATTAAGATTCCGTGTCCGGGAGTAGCCGCAGCAACAAGTTCGATAAACGGAAACCCATTAATATAGTTTTTGATTTGCTTTTCAATAATTGAAGAATGGATGCCTTTTTGTCTGATTTGAGAATGGTCATTTTCTGTTAACATAGCAATCAGGATTTCTGTATGAGGAAACTGTCCAAAAATATCAAAATAATTCATCACTGCTGTTGGTATTGCCCAAAAAAGATTATTTTTGCAGCCCGAAACGCATAAAATGCTTTCAAAAAGTTCTGCCCAGGTGGTGAAATTGGTAGACACGCCAGCTTGAGGGGCTGGTGTCCGTACGGACGTGCAAGTTCGAGTCTTGTCCTGGGCACAAATGCGAACTATTGTTTCTATAGTTCGTTTGTTGTTTATTTAGCCCGGATGGCGGAATTGGTAGACGCGCTAGTTTCAGGGACTAGTATTCGCAAGGATGTGCAGGTTCGAGTCCTGTTCCGGGCACCTGAAGAGTCTTGTAACTTTTTGTTGCAAGACTCTTTTTAAAACTGCCAGCTATTATTCCGGAGCATTTTTTGAGCCCAGTATATCATAACACGGAGTTTATCGTTATGATAAATATAATTTGCCGGTTTGCTGTTTACCCGATATGTACAACACTTTCAACATGATCTCCAGGCGTCTGATAACTCTCTCTGCCCTTTCTGCTCTTTTGCTCTTCATTCCTGTATTCACAGTTTCTCAACCCGTAATTATTGTTACAGGCAACCGGTTTCATCTGCAGCGTATTGATTTTGAAGAACACAGAAAAGCTAACCCGCACGGTAAACAAATAATGAGGGATTTCGCAACAGCCCTTGCAACCAACCCCGATAACCTGAATACGGTTTTTCAATGTGAAATTAACCGCGAAGCCTCTCTGATTAACCCTTATGAGCTTAACGTGCGTTTCAGGGTAGTCAACGGAGAGGTTCGCAGAGATACCCACCTGAGGGGGTTTGACCTGTCGAAGGTGTTATTGCCTGCCGCGTTTCAGGCAACTTTTTTAATAACTACTTCTGGCAGGGATACCTTGCTTAACGAAACCCAAAGGGCAATCAGACTTACTCAGGGTAATTCCGCTCATATCAGATACAAAGTGGAAATACCGGCTGCAACTGATACCGTATGGTTTGAGGTGAAAGACCTGTATTTTTTTCATGAGAGGCAGAGTGTCAGCAACCTGACGGCTATGATACAGCATACTGCAAACTATTATGCTGCCGATCGTTTGTTGAAAAAGACCCAGGAAGAAATGGGGAGGGTAAATTGTAAAAATCCTGATTTGCTCCCCGAATGTTTTTTTGTGCTGTTAAAAGCCCAACGGGTCTTGAACCATATTGCAAATGCAAACTTTTCGGGCAATCTTTCACTGGGTGTAGCAGATCCTGTCCAGCTGCAAAAACGACTCGAAATAGGTATGAACACCCATTCTTTCCTCATGCGTGAATTCAGTTCTTTGATGCAGCGGACAAACCGTATCTATCTGACAAAAAGGGAAGATGATCTAATCATGGACTACGTTGATGGAATAACCTCATTTGTTGAAGATGATACACATATAGGATTTGCCGCAGCGCCATTCGTAAATGAACTATTGCACATTGAATACGCCGGTAAGCAATTTGAGCAGGATGCAAATTATTTCAGGCGCATTGCTGCTTTGATCAATCCGGGCGTATCGCCACAGGAGGCTTCTGCAAGATTGTTGTCATTGATTTACCATGCCATGTTGCTGAGAGCGGGAGACTTCATGGCTGATGTAAATTACAATAAGGCAATAATCCTGCTTGAAAATGCAGAACGTTTCTGTAAAGCTTTTCACGAGGTAGACTGCCGTGCCGATGTTTCATATGAACTATCAAAGGCCAGGCATGGTTTGTATGGTTTTTACCTTTCAGTGGCTGGGAAAGCCATTGAAATGCAAAGACCCGATATAGCTTCTTCTTACGTTTTCATGGCAAGAAACTATCAACGCCAGAACAGCAAACAAATCATACACGACGGAGAGGTAATGCTCATGCTGATCAGACTATTCGACGCGTATGTATTAGAAGCAGCCAAACACAATAAAGCTGGCAATTTTGATTCCGCTTATTGGATCATTAACCGTGTAATGGAGCCTGATTTTTACATTACGCCTACTACAGCCTGGCATGAACAACGCCATTTAGCCCTTAACGGGTTGCTGATGAGGAGGTTGCAATCCTTGAGATCCTCCCTTGAAACGCAACCGGTCACCTTGAGTGAAACAATTTTCTATGAATTGATGCAGTTTGTGGATGAGACCTTGGGCGATGCCGGCTTATCCAGAGAGAATGAACAGTTAATGAGGTCATTACTCCGGACATTTGTAAGGCAACTTGTAAGTGCAGCTGAAAAGGATATGGCAAATGAGTTCTTTGAAGAAGCCATCCGTAAATTAATGCTTGCCAGGAAAATCAATGGAGAATCTGCATTTGAACCAATTCCGGCCATTGATTCACTTTCTTATATTTCAGGGCGTGAGGTATTGTTTGATATGCTCAGGAGAACTGTGATATTGATCAATCAGGGGAGAACGGATGATGCCTTTTTACTTTTCAACGAAGCTATTCTGCGCCGTCGTACATACAGACTCGATAATGATCCAATAATCTTATCCCGATTCGATGAAATTTTTAATGCATATCTGAAAATAAAATGCGTTCAGATGCAATCCAGGCTGGATCAAACCCTGATATACGCACAACGGCAGGCCAAGCTGAAAAGCTTTGTGCAGGCAGTTGATACGCTTCAAAACAGCTTGGCTGGCATTGCCGCAAAACAGATATGCGATTTTTCAACTGCTCAGGCCGAGAGTTTTCTTCAGCAACACCGGCCTGCCGCTGAATTTCAGCAAGCCTTGCTGCTGGCTGAACGGGCTTTTCAAATGGCAAACATGCAGCTCTGTCTTCGCCACATTGAATCAGCGGAGCAATTATACAGCCAACATAATCTTGAAAAATTTGGGTTAGCTCATTTTTCAATGGTTGTTTTCGCCCAGGACAAGAACAATTCGAGTCTCAACATTATTACAGCCAACCGCTATGTTCAGCTTGGCAGGTTCAACGAGGCGTTTGTAATGCTTGAACTGCTAAGGGAGGCCGGAATTAGTGCAGCAGAATTAGTTGATATACAAGCCGGGCTTGGGTTTATGATGGGTGAAAAAGATCGTGGACAGATAAGTTTTTTTCAGTCGTTTGCCAAAGCCAGGCAATATAGTGGAGGTGGCGCATGGTACAAATCATTCCATAAATCATACCGCCGTGGTTTAGGTTACCGGTTTCCGTAATCTTTTAAGCTGTTTTATTCTGAGTCAGATTTATTCGTATCAGATAATTTCATTAATTTAGCGGAGCATATGGATGCGCTTTAAATGTGTTTTTTGTAAATGTCAAAATTCAATTAACTATTTTTTAAGATGAAGAGAAAGCTATTACTTATAAGTAACTCTACTAATGCAGGTGAAGAATATTTGGGGTGGCCCCGGCAACTGATCATGGATTTCATGGCTGAAACAGGAATAAAGAAGATTTTGTTTATTCCCTGGGCCGGAGTAAACCTATCGCTTGATAGCCTCCCGGCATCTTATGATATTTATGAGGAAAAAGTGAATAGCGTATTCCGTTTACTTGGCCTTGAAGTTTATTCTATTCACAGGCAGGCTGACCCTGTGAAAGCTGTGAAGGAAGCCGAAGCAATTGCGGTTGGCGGTGGTAACACTTTTCACCTGGTATACATGCTGCATCAGTCAGGAATTATTGAAGCTGTGAGACAAAAGATATCCGACGGCATGCCATATATGGGATGGAGCGCCGGAGCCAATGTCGCCTGTCCCACTTTGCGTACTACCAACGATATGCCCATCATACAACCTGAAAGCTTTGATTGTTTTAATGCAGTTCCTTTTCAGATCAATCCCCACTATCTGGATGCCAATCCGCAGGGGCATGGTGGTGAGACCCGCGAACAACGCATAAATGAATTTTTGGCCATTAACCGCCAGATAAATGTTGTAGGTTTGCGAGAAGCCACTGCCTTATGGGTTGCTGATAACAAGATTGAACTTGTTGGCTCACGGCCAATGCGGCTTTTCCGGTTTAAGCAAGATCCGGTTGAGTTTCAGCCCGGTGATGATATAGGGTTCTTGCTTCATTAAGTTAACTTTTGCCTTAACCTGTTCTGCAGAAGTTGTAATCAGCTTCGTGGCTTTTTGTATTTCAGGCCTGTAATCCTTTTTGCTGTAAGGCTGGAAGCTGCCTGAGCATCATTGCACCGCCACCTTTTTCTGATGCTTCTATTTGCAGACTTTTTCATGGTGAAAGTTCTGTATTTACTTAAAAGCCTCATTGCCGGCAAGCCTATCTGATATTATCTGTCAACCCTTTTCCTTTTGGTACACATTTGTCCCGATTTGAAGTTTGTTTCACGCAAAATATTTCCTAATATTCTGTTTAACAGCAAATAATATTCATGGTATAATTTTTGACGATCCCCGAATTACAATGATCATAAAGATTTTTTGCTACGGTAGGAATCATTGTAAAACAAACCAAAAATCAGGTGTTATGGATCTGCGCACCGGGAAAACTTTCGGGTTTTCCCGGTTTTAAAAGTTTAAGATTCAGACCACAGACATAAACCAAATCAGATCTGAATGTTGCCTTTAGATCAATTTGCAGTTAAAGCCGTATCCAGGGGTGTGATCCTTTTCATGATCACATTCATCATGGCCTGCTCAAAAGAACCTGCTGCCAACCTTACCGGTTACTGGAAAATTGAGAAACAGTTAACCGCGCATTATTCTGGTTTTGAAAAAACATCGGAAGATGTTTCGGAACTATGCAGTGCTTATATGCTTTTCAATAGCAACGGAACCGGTTCACTCACAAATCTGACAACAGTAGTTTCTTTCAATTATGTTGTAAGCGCAGATGAACTCATACTTTCAACCGCCTCCTGTAAATGTTCAACATGGTATATTGCTGAAAATACCGGAGATTATCTGGTAATGGAGCACAGTCATCCATCCATGGTTACAGTGCGCTACCTCCGGAAAATTGATTAAAACTTCCCTGCTCGCTATTTGCCCCTTACCGGCCAGGATATTCTTAATAATTAGCCGAATACAGCCCTTCTTATTGCCTGATTCCCGTATTTGAGACGTATGCGATCCATAGCCTGGTAAAGGCTTACCATCTCGGGTGTGTCGTCAAACATGTTAATTTGCTGCATTCCTGTAACCAGATGGCTGAACCTGACCCCAACCAACCTGATGAGCAAACGGCGCTGATAAATGCGGGCGAAAAGTGATTTTACAACCGGTATCAGCATGTGATCAAGCGCTGTGTAGGGAATGCGTTGCTGCATGGTGTGGGTGTCGAAATTTGAATACCTTAATTTTACAGTAACGCAGGAAGTGAGTTTCTGTTTTTTTCGTAACTGGAAAGCAAGCTTTTCTGTCATTCCGGTAAGAACATCGTTTAGCATCGCTATATCGGTTGTGTCGTTTTCAAAAGTATTTTCAGTGCTAAGTGATTTGCGCTCGGAGTATGGTTCAACGGGGGTGTGGTCAATGCCGTTTGCTTTTTTCCATATCACAATACCGTTTTTTCCCAGCACTTTTTCAACCATTTCGGAGGGCATGCAGCTTAAAGTGCGTATGGTGGCAATTCCCATTGAGCGCAGCAGATGATAGGTTTTTTGTCCGATCATGGGAATTTTACTGATTGAAAGCGGATCAAGAAAGGGCTTTACCTGCGTAAGCGGAACCTGCAGTTCTCCGTTGGGTTTGGCTATGCCTGTTGCAATTTTTGAAACGGTTTTGTTTACCGACAGGCCAACCGAGATTGGCAACCCGGTATGTTTGATAACACTTTGCCTGAGTTCCTGCGTCCATTTCAGGGATCCGAAAAAGCGGTCCATGCCGGTAATGTCCAGATAGTGTTCGTCAATGGAGGCTTTCTCGAACAGTGGCGATTTCTCGGCAATGATTTCGGTAACCATGCGCGAGTAACGCGTGTAATTTTCAAGGTCGCCACGTATGTAAACAGCATCGGGGCAGAGTATGCGCGCCATTTTCATAGGCATGGCCGATCTGATGCCATAACGGCGGGCTTCATAACTGCATCCGGCAACCACGCCACGGTCAGACATTCCGCCAATGATTACCGGTACGCCTTTCAGGCGGCTGTTATGCAAACGCTCAACCGATACAAAAAATGTGTCCAGGTCCATGTGCACAATGGTACGCCGTTCGTTGCCGTCAAAGTTGGTTAGCACATTCATAGCTGATTTTTTCGGTTTTTGCCGGATTGTTTAAATAATGTATTATCTTTGACGAAAAAATGATCAAATAAACGACTACAATATAATCATTTTGCTGATAAAGTGATCTGCAACTGAAAAAAAATTCGGAACCGGTAATCAAAATTCCTTAACACCAATGAATATGCACTTTGCCCATAACATTAAACTTTTGCGCAAGCGTCGGGGTCGTACACAGGACGAAGTGGCTTTTGCGCTTGAAATGAAGCGTTCAACACTCAGCGGGTATGAAAATGAAGTAGCCCAGCCAGGCATCGAAGCCCTGATCGCTTTCTCAAAATATTATAAAATATCGGTTGATACTTTGCTTAAAGTTGATCTGACCTCTTTACGGGAAAGCGAGCTCATACAGCTAGAAAAAGGGTACGATGTTTTTTACTCCGGAAGCAAACTCAGGGTATTGGCAACAACAGTTGATCAGGACAATGAGGAAAACATAGAACTGGTAAATGAGAAGGCATCGGCAGGCTACACAACAGGCTTTGCTGATCCTGAATACCTGAAAATATTGCCGGCTTTTCAGTTGCCCTTCCTTTCAAAACAAAAGAAATACCGTGCTTTTCAGATAAGCGGCGATTCAATGCTGCCTATTCCAAGCGGTTCAGTTGTAACGGGCGAATTTGTGCAGAACTGGAACCTGATTCGCGACGGACTGGCATATATTGTTTTAACCCTTAACGATGGTCTGGTTTTTAAAATTATTCAGAACCTGTTGAAAACGGAAGGCAAAATACGGGCATACTCACTGAATCCTTTGTACGAGCCTTACGATATTGAGGGCAAGGATATAAGGGAGATCTGGCGCTTTGTTCATTATATCAGTTCAGAAATTCCTGAGCCCAATTTACCAAGAGAGGAACTGGCGCAAACTGTTTTCAGGTTAAAAAGGGAGGTAGATATGATAAAAAGGGAAATCGGCGCTAATCCGCCCAAGCTTCCTTTCCCTGAATAGCTGTAGTTTGTGGGGTATAAAAAAGAAGCAGCAGATAATCACCCCATTATCTGCTGCAAAAGGAGAACAAAACAGAAAAAAGCAGTCGTTTATATTTTTGGCTTAAGCGCTGACCTCATGCCGGCGAAAAATTCGGCGAATGGTTCGGCCATAAATCCTTCCATAGTTTTTCTCACACCAATCGCGGAGCTTCATTTTTTCTTCGTCTTTTTCTTCACCCATCCATAGGAGGATTTTTCTCAGCTCTTTGCCAAACAGCGTTTCGTCGAAGCTGTATTGCAATAGTATGTATTTTGATAGTTCGAACATATCGGTAGTGTATTTAGGTTTGTGCGATACTAAATACATATTAAAAATCCTGCCAAAAAACATCAATAAGAGAATATTTATTAATGCGCTGATAATAAGTAGTATAAAATGCTATGCAAACGATTGTTTTAATGGACTCAAGAATGGGATGTGGATTAGTTCCACAAAGTGGGGCGGAAATGTTGGGGAAGGACTTAATAATAAATGATTTCGCACCCGGGTACGGCCTTTGCAAACCGGCTTATGCTCCAGGGCCAGAGCCTGGTGTTATAGCACCGGAGAAGCTCAAGGTTCGATAAGTTCTCCAGGGGGCGCAGGCTGCGAATTCCTGTGTTGAAACAGTCAAGCTGCCTTAGCGAATGGAGATTGCTTAATGGCCTTAGATTTCTAACCTGTGTGCCGGCAATGTTCAACACCTGAAGGTTGTGCAGCGATCCAAGATCACCTAAATTCCTTACAAGAGTGTTTGAGCAGTCCAGAACCGTGATTTCACTGAGCTTTCTCAGCACCCTCAGATCACTGATGGGATTGTCATTACAGTAGAGTTCTTTCAGGTTGTGATGGTATTTCAACGGGCTCAGGTCATGAATATGCACGTTTCCCATCCTAAGCACCTCAAGGCGATGAAACAAACTGAGTGGTTGAATGCTTTCCAATCCGCGCATATTGCTTATTTCAAGTTCCTTAAGATCAATCAGTCTTTGAAGTTGCAGGCGCGTTGGAGGAGAGTCCAGCGCAATGTGACGTTTAAAAACGCTTAGCCATGGTTCTGAGAGCGAATGCCACCAATCGTTTAGTTCTTGTGTTTGAAATATTACCGTAACATGAGGGTTGTAGGAATATATCTGCTTAACTTCCTTATAATCTATGTTTAAGCCATCGCAAAGAACCATTTCAAGATTCCTGAGTGAGGCCAGGGTTTGGATTGAATTCACATTTGTGAAATCAAGGTCAATGTATTTTAGCTGGCTGCTGTTTGCCAGTGGAGTGATATCCGAAACAGGCGTATGTGCAAGCTTGAGCTTTTCAAGAATGCGCAGATTTGACAACACTTTGATATCATGAACATGGGTAGATGAAATATCAAGCTCAATAAGGTCAATGTTTTCTTTAAGCGGCTCAATGGAAATAATTCCGGTGTGAGAGGCATTTAGTACCCTTAGCCCCCGTAATTTCTGTAAAGGCGAAAGGCTCAATACCCTGCTGTTCCCGGTGATGTCCAAATGAGTGATCTTGGCAATTTCATGAAGCTCTTCTCGGGTGGGTGGGCTGGCAACGGGAATGACTGAATGAAAAATATTCTGCCATTCGGGCGCTAAAGTTTTCCACCAGGAGGTTAATGCCTGCGACTCAAAAATAACGAGCACGTCCGGGTTTTCCTGCATGAACCTGTTTGCTATTTCGTGCGTGATGCCTGTGCGGTCGCAGTAGATTCGCCTGAGTGATGGCATGTTCTGAAGCGCGATCAGATCATTGATAAGCGTTCCCTCAATGAAAATGTATTGAAGGTTTTGTAATCCCGACAGAGGCTTGAGATCAGTAATTGCCGTATTATCGGCATGAAGGCGAGAGAGTGATTGAAGCGTACTTAAAGCCTCTATATTCATTATATTGCTTCCGGTAATATCAAGCACAAGCAGGTTAGGAAGGTTACTGATCGGAGTAATATCAGTCACTTCTGTTTGATAAAGCCTCAGGTCGAGCAGTGCAGTGCTTTCTGAAAGTGGATCTAAAAAAGTAATATGGGTGCTGGAAATATTCAGTCGCTCAAGGGCGGGAAATGCCCGGACCGCCTCAAGATCCTCAATTCCTGTTTGGCTGATGTTGAGATTTTTAAGATTGATGGCATAGCGAAGAGGTGCGAGCGTCGTAACCATGGTTTTTGAAACATCCAGGCTTTCAAGCCGTGTTAGGTTCCTGATCGGGATAAGGTCATCCACATGTGTGCCGCTGATATTCAGACTTCTGAGTTCATTCAGCTTGCTCAAAGGTGATATTTCGGTGATGTAAGGGAAAACACTGATATCAAGAGATTCGGTCTTCCATATTTTTCCAATCTCCTGATAAATCCGGGTTGTATTTACCAGCAATGTGTCTGTTTTGCGGGATTCGAGAATATAACCTTCAATTTCAGTTACCTGGAATCTTTCTATGAGTATCCAGCCGTCGTCAAAATCGTGAATATCTTTAAGCGGATAGTTATCATCAATCAGCGTTCCTTGTGCAAAAATCAGCCTCCAGTCGGAATTCAATTCCGCCCACCAGTTTCGCATATCTTCTTTTTCGCTTAGTTTGGTGGTGTAAATGCTGGCAATCTTGAGGTCTCTTTTGTCACGGTCGAGGTTGATTTCAATAAACCTGGTTTGATTGTTAAATACTGTATCTCCTTCTACGCCTAATCCGCTCAGGTTCCTGGTTGCAGTCACCACAAAAAACACCTGTCCCTTATCATTTACCTGATAGGAAATATCCTCAATGCTGAATGCGAACACCACGTTCTTAAAAAAGAAGTCAATGTCTTTCAGATAGGCCTGAACATTTTTATTTGTTACCGTAAAGCGCCCCTCAATCAGATCGTCCTCAATCTGAACTTTTTCCGAAACAAAAAATTTAAGGAAACTCTGGTTGATGATAATATCCTTTTCCCTCGGGCTCACTTCAGGATCGCCCAGGGTGTTAAAGGCGTACTCCATAAACCTGATTAGTTGTTCGCTTTGTCTTAAGTAGGCATCCAGGTCATTCTGCGATAAACCGGGATGCGAATTATTTGTCTGAATATTGGCAGAGCCCGCAACCACCGGCAGTAAAAAAATGAGGAGTAAAAGAAAGATTGCGGTTGCCCTACTCATAATAAATGTATTTCAGTAAAACATCTTTTTCGATTTCACTGATGTCAACCAGTCCGGAGATAAGCCAACCGGAATTTGGGCCGCTTCTTCTGATTTCCGCAAGTTCGAAATACCAGCCCGGAACCTGAAAGAAATGAAATTTTACATTTTGTACGGTTTGAAATTCGAGATTGCCTCTTTTAAACTCATACAAAAACACAGATAAGTAGTCGGGTTTATAGCCTTTTACTGCATACTGGGCCACTCTTTCCGTTTCCCTGAAAACCTTGATCAGGTTCATAAAGTCCAGTTCATGGCTTAGTGGGTGCAGAAACCGTTGTTTCCCGTCGTCTTCATCAGTGAACAGATCGTGAAAAGGTTTGAAAAAAACGTTTGTTATAACCCATTTGTAGCCAAGGTTCTCTTCTTCAAGTTTTAGAAAGAGTGTTGCTTTTTCTTCCCTGCCGTAAAAAAGAAAACGTGTGGTGACTTCGGCAAACCAATCGCCGGTGTGGAAGTTGAGAAAAACCGGGTTTGAAGCAAGGGTTACTTCCCTGATAAAGCTGGTGCGTTGGTTTTCATTGATATACGGGCTTTCGAGATCGAAGATCATTTGCAGGTATCTTTGGCGCACGCTTGCATCGCGAAAGCCAGGATCGTTTTCTCTGTATCTCTGACCCGATGAACTCTCTTCGCCATTAAAACGCCGGAAGAACTGATTTACCTGCTTGGTTTGTGCAAAAAGCGATGCTTCATCCCCAAAATACTGCCTTATGTTTTGTGCTTCAACCGGCACAAAACATAAGGCGAAATATAACAGCACCAAAAATATTCTGATCATGGAGTGGTTTCAGTAACCCTGATATCTCCGAGCAGCACATCCCAGAAGTCAATGATGCGTCCTCCGATCTGGGTTTGTTTGCGTTCAACATACACCGTGATGTCTTTCTTTGTGGTATCGCGGTACACCATCTTGTCGCCAACAATACCTTCAAATCTTTGATAAATAGTGATAACGCCAACATAGCGGCCATCGGGCTGGCGTTCCAGATCGCTGATATAGTGTATGTCGTACCATTCCAGCTTTACCTTGTCATAGTTAAGGGCCATGAGCCTTTCAAGATATTCACGAATGCCATAATAAGCTATTTCAGGTCTGTAGAGTGATGAAACGCCCATTTGACTTCCATCGGCAAACAGCTCAAGCGTGCGTTCAATAACCCGGTTGGCTTCGGCCCAGGGGGTGTTTTTGTTTCCGATGATGGCAATATATTTGCTCAGATCCCGCACCTTCTCAAGTGCCAGCGAATCAATTGCCTGTTTTCGGGCAGGGCTGAGGTCGTTGGTTTGTGCCGATATTACTAAAGGTAATGCAGCTACCATTATTATCAGGATCAATATTTTCGTTTTCATTGTTATTCTGTTGTTTAGTATCTGGTTCTTAATTCAAGTTCGGTAATTTTTCCGGCAGCGTTGTATTGAACATTTTCGATATCATTATTGTACCTTTTCTGATCTTTCAACAACTCAAGGTATTTACGGATGGTGGTTGGCCTGTCGTAATCGCGTATGTTGCCTTCCTGGCTCACAAGTATAAGCACCGGAGTATCGGGCGAGGCAAACATTTCAAGGGCCTGGTTGATCCTGATATTGGCTTCGCGTAAGTTAGGCGCTGCTGCAATACCGATAAGTGCATCCTGAATAGGGCCATGTTTCAGCGCTTTTTCACGAGCCTGACGTTCAAATTCAAGCCTTTCGGCTTCGGCCCGCTTTGCTTCTTCTTCCATTTTTTTCCTATGAGCCAGCCTGTCGCGTTCAAGCTTTTCTTCTGCCCTGACAATCAAAACGTTGATTTCTTTGTCGTCAAGGTTCATGGCCTTTACATTGTTTAGCATTTTCTCTTTCGTATCAAGGGGAATAAAACCCTCATCGTTGATGATTTCGTAGAGATCCGCTTTGGCCTGTGCCAATTGCGCCAAACGCGCTTCCTTTGCATGCTTGCGTGCCAGTCGTTTCTGGCTTGAGCAGGAGGTGGTTCCGAAAATAAGCATGCCTGCCAGTAAAAGTATAAGCAAACGGTGGATCGGCAAGCTGTTTTTCAGGAAGGGTTGACTAATGCGCGGCATTGTTCTGATATTTTCCCTTTTCATCATTTAATGTTTTAATTTTTCGAATGTTGGTCTCTCTGTGCAAATGTACAAAATGAGGCTTTAAAGCATCTGATTTGCTGCAATGCTAAACGGTAAGGCATTCATGCTTATTGCAAATCACCCTTGTTTTAAACAAAATATTTTTATTGGAATTGACAGATGACTTTTTCAAGATGCTATTCACAGGCATACCCGCGAATCAGGCCGTTTAATCAGATGTTTAGAAGATAATTCTGAATAGATTCTGAGCAAAATGGGTGATGGTTACGGAACCATCAAGTCTCCTTGCCCGGTTATAGTCGGCCAGGGCGCTCATTCTTTCACCCATTTTTAATTTTGCTTCAGCACGAAGAAGCCATGTATCGGCTATTCTATCATTCAATTCGATTGATATAGTGGCATCCTCAATGGCTCCCTGAAAATCACCAACCATAAATTTATTATATGCCCTGTGATAATAGGCCAGTTCGTTGCTGCTATCAAGGGAAATTGAGTGATTGCAAAGGACAATGGCTGCTGTATAATCCTTGTTCTCAGTAGCTTCAACTGCATACCGAAGGTAATCAATTGCAGAGTTTTGGGAGTAAGCAGGATTCACAATTGAACCCCACAAAAAACTCAGCATGATGATAATACCACAAAAAATCCTTTTCACGATTCTGACTTTGTTTCTTATTAAATACGGTTATATGTGCAGAAAGTTACATGCAAGATACTATGTTTCTCCGTGCCAGAGAAAAGCCCTTCGGGGAAAAACTTGCCTCGCCAATGGGCGGGTTGATAACACAAA